>Ga0209533_1001118_pt1 | contig 25427 bp, 19 predicted proteins | sample COG_04_FD_184748 | JGI IMG/M metagenome (GOLD analysis project Ga0209533, IMG submission 184748) | Pelagic Microbial community sample from North Sea - COGITO 998_met_04 (SPAdes) (version 2) | ecosystem: Environmental > Aquatic > Marine > Neritic zone/Coastal water | place: Helgoland, sampling...
CGTACATCTTTATAGGCTTGCAGTACATATTGCATTAAGCGATGCGAGTAGCCATCTAACATGTCCTTTTGATTGGCGTATTTAGTGGCTTCTTTAATTTGGTTTACAATTTGTAAATCGCCTAACATCATAGAGTCCAACCCACAGCACAGTTCGAAAAGTTGATGAACTGCTTCGTCTTCTGTTGTTGTAAAATGATATTTTTCAAACTCCTCTGCTGAGGCTTTGGTGTGTTTTACAAAAAGTTCTTTTAAAATATAAGCGTTGTGGTGGTAGGCAAAAAACTGAGCTCTGTTACAAGTAGACACCACAAAAAGGCTTTTGACACCCAGTAGTTTTGCCTCTTCTAAAATAGCGTCAATAGCATCTGCAGAAAAGTTAAATTTTCCACGTATGTCTATTGGAGTTTTCCAGTGAGAAATCCCTAGGCTTATGAATTTTTGTTTGTGATCGCTCAAAATCCTTAGAATTGATTTTTGCAAAAATACGAGCCTTTTCTCAATTATGAGATACAATTGCCTAAGACTTTTGTGTGCCGGCAATTAATACTAAGCATCTAGTGCTGCTACACATTATTTATCTTGTTTAAATTGGGTACATTTGCGTGAAATAGGACTAGAAAAAATGAAAATATTAGTTACACTGTTCATTATTATAGGAAGTAGTTTTTCCATGATCGCTCAAGAAGTAAATCCTAACCAAAACAAGCAAGGCGATTTTTTTGTTTATTGGGGTTGGAATAGAAGTGCTTACACGAATTCAGACATTCGTTTTTACGGCGATAACTACGACTTTACGATTGATAACGCAGTTGCTCGAGACAGACAAACTCCTTTTAGTGCTTACGATTACTTTAATCCAACTCGAATTACGATTCCTCAGTTTAACGCTCGAGTTGGTTATTTTGTTACAGACAGGTATAGTATTTCCATAGGGTCAGATCATATGAAATATGTTGTAGACTCTAACCAAGTTGTTAATATGAACGGTTACATCGAAAGAACGGGTACCGATTATGATGGTGTTTATTCCGATACATCAGTCGTTTTAGCAACCGATTTAGTTCGTTTGGAACACACTGATGGGTTGAATTATATCAATGTAGAATTCCGGAGAGTTGACGATCTAAAATTTTACAATAAAGTTTCCTTACATCTTATAGAAGGTTTAGGCGCTGGTATTATGATCCCTAAAACCAATGCAACTTTATTGAACAATGAACGACATGACGATTTTCATGTCTCCGGCTACGGATTAAATGCGATGTTGGGTTTGCAGGTAAATATTGGAAAGCACTTTTTTATCTTATCTGAGTTTAAGGGTGGCTTTATTAACCTGCCAAATATTAGAACTACAGTAAACACTGCAGACAGAGGAAGTCAGCATTTTTTCTTTGTACAATCGAACATCGTTTTTGGGTTTCGAATGAATTTAATAAACCGCTAAAGCCTCTTTTTTACAAGTTCTGTTACTTAATTACTTGAATTCGTTTGCTTTTTCTAGTACCGTTGCAAGTCATTTGGTAGAGGTACGTTCCTGCGGAAAAATCATTTAATTCAAGGGTAAATTTATGGTATCCTCTTTCAAAATTTCCTGAAGAAATTTCTTGTATTTTAGTTCCTACAATGTCAAAAAGGTCTAGCCTTAGATGGCTATCTTCATTCAAAAACACACGAATAAGCGTTTGGTTTTTTGCAGGGTTTGGAATGGCATCAAAAAGGCTGAGCGTTTCTATAGCTTCAGATAAATTTACAGCTTGTCCAACAACAAGTTCATTTTTGGTGAACCTATTTTGTTTAGGCTGAATAATTTCTAGCATTTTAAGTTCACGATCAGCTGCGGACCAAAGTTTGTAGGTTATGTTCTCCATAGGATACAAGCCTTCTTTTTCTTTTGTTAGATCGTCGTCTCCCCATATACAAAGTACTGTGTTAGGTAACGTAACTTTTACGGCACCAACTAAAGTACCTTGCATATCGTATGCATACAATTCATCTTGCTCTGTAACTTTTGTATTCCAAGAGGATTCTGGAAGAACTAAATGCATGTTTGATCCCGAATTTAGTTCAAAATCTACATTTGATGCTCTGTTTTTGATCTGAGAATTTAACGAAGTTCTGTATTCAGCTGTATTCGGTAGATAATTTAACTCAACTGCAGCATTTGATTTTAAAAGATAGCCTTGTCCGGGATCAAGTTGCCCAATCCCATTAAAATTCCATTCGGGCAGGTAGGCATTTCCCAAATAGTCTTTTACAATAGTTAGTTGATTCGCAATACCTTCTAGGACTAGACTAGCGTCTGCACTAACCGTTCTTAAATACGCGATTGTATTCCACCCTTCAGCGATTTCAATAACTTGAGATTCTGGAGCAATCAGGACTCCTTCAATGGTTAAAATAGATGCAGTAGAGACTTTTATTTGGTATCCTTCCGTATTATTCAAATTTCCAATTCCATTAAAATTCCATTCGGGTAAGTATGCCTCACCCAGATTGTTTTTAACGATGATAATAGTTTCTTCAATATTGTTTACCACAAGATCAATAGAGGGGGTTGTTGGGACGACATAGGTTGAGAATATATTCCAACCTTCTGTTAGGGTAATATCTTGGCCTCCGAGTGCCGTATATTCACATGATCCGTCATCTAAATTTGCTATAGCATTGAAGTTTAACGCTGCATTATCCATACATCCAACTATTGAATTTACAACCTCAATATTCCCTTCATTGTTTACAAATTCTATGTTGTCTAGATATAAATTGTTTCCGTAACCGTTTATATTTACGAAACGAATGTAAATGTTTTGGTTGTTGTATTCGCTTAAACTTATGTTTAAGCTACCCCAATCTTCACACGTTGGTTCCCACGCACTATTTTGATCTGGAACTGTAGCGAGCTCTGAGCCATAGGCTTCCCATAAGGTGGTCCAGTTGGCAGCGCATTCCGTAGAAATTTCAACTTTAAGACCATCGGAGTAGTTTGCTCCGTAGCGAGCATAGGCATAATTAAAGCTCAGTGTTGCATTTTCAAAGATGTCTAGATTTATTTGGGGACTCAACAGCGCAGCTTCACTTCCATTCTGCCCAATCGAAAAATTATTTACATAAGCCGCACTACTCGCCTGACAATTTGGGTCGTTTACATTTATTCCTTGCCAAGAATAGCTGGCTTCTGGGAGTGACCATCCTTCTGGAGGAAATAGATTTTCGCTAAAGTTTTGAAGCATCTCTTCTGGTTCAGAAAGAACAATTGCTTCGAATAAAATAAAGTTTGGTAGGGTTTGCGTATCTGTTCCGTTTATATCCGAAACAGTTAAGGTAACATCATAGCCACCTGGGTCTGCATAATAGACTAGAGGATTTTCATCAGAGGAGGTTTCTGGAATTCCACCAGGGAAAGACCAGAGAAATGACTCTTCTTCAGATCGCATTGCTGAGTGGTTGTAAAATTGAACCACATTATTTGTACAGTTGATGTTAAAACGATCTGCAGAAATTTGAGCTGAAGGTGGGCTCTGCTTTAAAAAAGGCACTTCCCACACGCCTTGGTTGGTTCCATTTTTAAGGATACCTTCCTTGTAGTACGGAATCAGCTGAGTAGAGTTGGTTTGAAGGGGTAAATTAGTATTGTACAACACCCAATCATCGAGTGTATTGTCTCTAAAATATACTGCTTGTCTGGTTCCAATATAAACACCACCATTAGAGCCTCTTTGATGTTCTATGTTTGTGATGTTTTCATTATTTAATGTAGGCGTTGTCCAATTTATCCAAGAATTACCTCCATCTGTAGATTTAAAAACATCGTAACCTTGACCATCAGAAGGGGTTCCATACATAGAAGTTCTCACGATCCATAGGTGGTTTTCATTTTCACTGCTTATGGTAATGTCAAAAGGGATCCAAACTTGGTTGTTTATTGTTGAAGGATCTGGTGTAATGTCCTCCCAACTTTCACCTGCATTGGTAGATTTGTATATTTTTTTAGTCTCCCACCAACCTTCAAAAGTGGCAACGTAAATGTAATTTGGATTAGACCAAGCAACTTCAACAGAGGTTACTTTCTCTCCAAAATCATACAATGCTGTTGTGCTCGCACCATTGTCATAAGATTTGTATAATGTCGTTTCGTTTCCAATATATAGTATGTTAGGAGATTGAGGGTCAAATTCTAAGTTACTGGATTCTCCAATAGTATAGGATGCGTTTGGTTTATACTGCATGGCAAAAGACCCCAATTCAACGGTTCGGTCTCCAGATAAAGTCCTTCCACCTGCATCGGTATAAACTTTGGTTGCATCAGCAAAATTTACAAATCCACGATAGTTGTCCCCGCCCTCCGCACAAATCCACCCCCCTTGGTACACATCGTGATCTTTAATAAGAGTTCCGTTGTGATAAGTTCCACCCAGCATTACTTCACCATCGCTAAATCCAGCACCGAAGCCCCAGAAGTCAGTCCCTGAGATACCGAACATTTTCTTGTCAAAATTTTCTCCTGCATTATTGGAGTAAAAAACACCTCCATCACAAGCTACCCACAAATCATTTTCAAAATACCGCATATCGTGAATGTCTGCATGAATGTATTCATCTTTATCTGGATGAGACCATTTTGCAGGGCAAGTGAAGGTGTTGCCACCATCGGTAGAAATCCAATGTTGTACACCAGCTACATGAATGATATTTGCATCCTCAGGATTAACGGCAAGAGCCAAGTCATAATAATATTGACCTCCATCGTCTGTACCTTCATCGCTCCAGCCCATCATATTTATATTACTAGAGGTTGCGACACCAGCAGGTTGATTACCACAACATTTAAATTCCCAGTTTTCTCCTTGATCTTCACTCACATAAACACCATACAATCCTGTGCCTCCGTTGGCAGCGCCCGTTGCTAGTGCCACAATTTTATTTGGAGCCGCTGCACTTACGGCAATTTCAGTTCTCTTTTGTTCCTCTTCACCTTCTGGACTAGGCCATCCGATTCCTATTTCTGAAAAACTAGCACCGTTATTAGTAGATTTAAAAAAAGAAGTGGACGTACTGTTTTGTTTAACAGCATATAGAACTTGATTATTTGTTGGGTGAACTTCCATCTCTAACCAATTTCCTGATTGATTTTGTGTAAACGAAGTTCCGTTATTTGTAGAGAAGTACAATCCTTGATCTGATGCGACCCACAATTTCTCATTGTGAATCATAATTTCTTTAATACTAATTCCATCGCTAAATTCGCCTGCTCCAATGTCGGTATGTGTTGCGCCACCATCGGTAGATTTGTACAATGTTCCAGCTCCAGAAAAATAGACCACATCTTCATCAGTTGGGTCAATCTCTAAAGCATAAACTTCGCCAACTGGAAGTGCTTTGGAGAGACAATACCAGTTTTCTCCTTTGTCGTTAGAGCGCCAAAGGCCAGCTGTAGCTGTACCAGCATAAATCACGTTTGTATTTGAGATCGCTTGTTCCACACAATAAATGTGTGCCGCTCCGGGTGCGTATGATCTACTTGCGGCATTAATATCAAAATCGAAAGGACCTCTAGGAACCCATAAAGCAGCAGATTTTTTATTAGACAGCGAAGCATTGGTGTATTTTTGTGTGGGCAAAGCTTTAGTTCTACTCAGACTTCGCAACCATCTTTTGTAGTATTGCGTATGTCTATTTTTTACAAATGGGTTTGTTTTGTAATAAGAATTGTATGCATCGGTAATCAATCCGGCATCCTTTTTATCAGCGTAAAGCAAGTAAATCCAAGTGTTTTTTTCTTGAGAAGTACTATCATAATTAGTTTCTGATTGAGCATAGCCATAATTACAAATAACGAGTAGGAAAGCGAAGATTGTATTTTTCATTTTGGATTAGGTAAATATTAAATCATATTAATTTGTTGTGAATATATAAAATAATAGATAGAGCAAAAAAAAACAGCTGAATGCTGTTTTTTTTAAATTATTGAGTTTATTAGGTTAATTTTTTAATTTCAAACTTAATTCGTCCAATTGGAGCGTGTCAATTCTAGAGGGTGCATCAATCATAACATCTCTACCCGAGTTGTTTTTTGGGAATGCTATAAAATCACGAATTGATTCTGCGCCACCCATAATAGAGCATAAGCGGTCTAAGCCAAAAGCCAACCCGCCGTGTGGAGGGGCTCCATATTCGAAGGCGTTCATTAAGAAACCAAATTGTTCTTGCGCCTCCTCATCTGTAAAGCCTAAGTGTTGGAACATTAATTTTTGTAAATCTCTATCGTGAATTCGAATTGACCCACCCCCAATTTCAGAACCGTTTAACACCATATCGTAGGCATTGGCTTTCACCTCGCCTGGTGCGGTATCTAATTTGTTTAGATCTTCTGGTTTAGGAGAGGTAAATGGATGATGCATGGCATGGTAACGTGCACTTTCTTCGTCCCATTCTAAAAGAGGAAAGTCTACAACCCATAGTGGAGCAAATACATTTGGATCTCTGAATCCGAGTTGCTCACCCATTTCCAGACGCAATTCACTCATTTGCTTTTGTACAGCATTTGTATCGCCACTTAAAACTAAAATTAAGTCGCCAGGCTTTGCATCTGTAGTTTGAGCCCATTGGGCTAAATCTTCTTGATTGAAAAATTTATCTACCGATGATTTGTAGGATCCGTCTTCATTGCATTTGACATAAATCATTCCTTTTGCCCCAATTTGAGGTCTCTTGACCCAATCGGTTAATTTGTCCAATTGCTTACGCGTATATCCAGCACAGCCTTTAGCATTTATAGCCAAAACCAATTCTGCATCGTCAAACACTTTAAATCCTTTATTTTTAGAAACCGCATTGATGTTTTTAAGCTTCATATCGAAACGAATGTCTGGTTTGTCGTTTCCATAATCCCTCATCGCCTCATCAAAGGTCATTCTTGGGAAATCTTTCAATTCCACGTTCATTACAGTTTTTAGTAAGTGACGTGTTAAGTTCTCGAAAGTGTTTAATATGTCTTCTTGCTCCACAAAAGACATTTCGCAGTCAATTTGTGTAAATTCTGGCTGACGATCGGCTCTTAAATCCTCATCGCGAAAACATTTAACAATCTGAAAGTATTTATCGAATCCACCAACCATTAGCAATTGTTTAAAGGTTTGTGGCGACTGAGGAAGGGCATAAAATTGGCCCTCATTCATTCTACTTGGCACCACAAAATCTCTAGCTCCTTCTGGAGTAGATTTTATCAAAACAGGCGTTTCTACTTCAATAAAATCTAAATTTGCTAGGTATTTTCTAGTTTCTATAGCTACTTTAGACCTTAGCATCATATTCTCCCGAACAGGATTTCTACGCAAATCTAAATAGCGGTATTTCATTCTTAAATCATCCCCACCATCGGTTTTGTCTTCTATGGTAAAAGGAGGCGTTTTAGAAGAATTCAAGATGGTCAATTCAGCAATTTGAATTTCTATCTCTCCAGTAGATATATTTTTATTTTTTGAGCTTCGCTCAATTACAACTCCCTTGATTTGAATTACAAACTCACGACCCAATTTACGAGCCTCCAAACAAAGTCCTTCGTTGGTTTCCATATTAAAAACCAATTGTGTAATGCCGTATCTATCGCGTAAATCTACAAAGGTCATCCCCCCAAGGTCACGCGATTTTTGTACCCATCCACTTAGGGTAACTTTAGTTTCTAAATGGCTAATGTTTAGCTCTCCGCAAGTATGTGATCGTAGCATGTTGTTTAATTTTGAGCAGCAAAAGTAGTGAATTGTTCCAAGTAATTAGTAAGGCCAATCTAGTATATAATTTCAAAGCGAAGTTTTTAAGTAAAATCAATCGGAAGTTAATCTGTATGCGTTGAATTAGATTCGGAGGGTTTACAATGCAAAAGGAATAAAAAAAACCTCACCCTGTTTCTCTCGAAACTTCTCTCTCCCCAGTAGGAAGAGAGTTTAAAGGGTGAGGAATTTATAGTTCTGTACTGAAAATACAAATTTACTCTTATTGATGTTAGTTCGGTAGTAAAATACTTAAAAATCACTTTATACAGAACTATCTTCAAAAGTAGTAACTTGCTCACTCTTAAAACCCAAATGATATGTCCATACAAAAGCCTTTTAATTTAAATAAATGGATTGAAGAAAATCGAGATTTATTAAAGCCTCCTGTCGGAAATAAAAATTTGTACAAACAGGCAGGAGATTTTATTGTTATGATTGTTGGTGGCCCAAATGCTCGTAAAGATTACCATTACAACGAAAGTGAAGAATGGTTTTTTCAGGTTGAAGGTTCTATTAATGTTCGTATTCAAGAAGATGGTAAGGCGCTAGATATACCTATCAAGGAAGGTGAAATGTTTTTATTGCCAGCAAAAACGCCTCACTCACCTATGCGATCTGAAGGTTCTGTCGGTTTAGTAATTGAAAAGGTTCGAAAAGGGACTAATGATAAAGATGGTTTGCTTTGGTTTTGCGATAACTGCAACCATAAATTACACGAAACATACTTTTCTTTAACAAACATTGAAAAAGATTTTATTCCTCGTTTTAAAGAGTTTTACAGCTCTGTAGATTTAAGAACTTGCTCTAAATGCGCCAAAGAAATGGAAGTCGATACTCGTTTTATTTAATTCCCCTCTATGCCTAAAAATAATTTATTCACAATAGATATACATACGCATATCTTGCCAAAAGAAATTCCAAACTTTAAAGAGAAGTTTGGCTATGGTGGTTTTATTAATTTAGAGCATCACAAGCCCTGTTGTGCAAAAATGATGATGGACGACAAGTTCTTTCGCGAAGTTGACGATAATTGTTGGTCGGCTGAAAAACGAATAGACGATTGTGACAACCAAGGAGTCCATGTTCAGGTATTGTCTACCGTTCCAGTAATGTTTTCTTATTGGGCAAAGCCAAAAGATACTTTAGAAGTTGCCGTTTTTCTGAATGATCATATAGCGGATATTGTGAAACGTTTTCCAAAAAGGTTTGCAGGTTTAGGGACTCTTCCTATGCAAGATACCGAGCTCGCCATTCAAGAGTTACAAAGATGTAAAGAAATCGGTTTAAAAGGAGTTCAAATAGGAACTCATATTAATAACAAGAATTTAAATGAAGCTGCTTTTTTTCCAATTTTTGAAGTCTGTCAGGAGTTAGATATGTGTGTGTTTGTTCACCCTTGGGATATGATGGCCAAAACACACATGGATAAATATTGGCTTCCTTGGTTGGTTGGTATGCCGGCTGAAAGCGCTCGAGCAATTTGTTCTTTAATTTTTGGTGGTGTTTTTGAAAGACTACCAGCTTTAAGAGTTGCTTTTGCCCATGGCGGAGGTTCCTTTCCTTCAACTATAGGTCGTGTAGCACATGGTTTTGAAGTTAGGCCTGATTTATGCGCCGTAGATAACGCCAAACACCCAAGAGATTATATTGGAAAATTTTATATTGATAGTCTTGTTCACGACCCTAAAATGTTAGAGTATATTGTGGATGTTATGGGTGCTGATAGAATTGCTTTGGGAACGGATTATCCTTTTCCACTAGGAGAATTACAACCGGGGAAATTAATAAATAGTATGCCTTGGTCAAAAAACAAGAAAGAACAACTTTTAAGCAAATCTGCGTTAGAGTGGTTAGGTATGGATCGGGAAGATTTTACTGGGGGAGCTGTTTAATTGCGTTTTTTCTCTTAGACCAATATGTTGAATAAAATGCTTGTTATTTTCTTTTCTATACAGCAGCAATTTTAGGTTCAACAATCTAAACTTTGTTGTAACTTGCCTGCTTAAATTTATTGTATTTGTTCCTATGAGTGATGAGTTAAAACACGAGTGCGGAATTGCGATGCTTCGCCTCTTGAAACCACTAGAGTATTACCAAGAAAAATATGGAACCTCACTCTACGGTTTAAATAAAATGTATTTACTCATGCAGAAGCAAGTAAATCGAGGTCAAGATGGAGCTGGTTTGGCAAACATTAAACTTGATTTACCTCCCGGTAAGAGGTACATCTCCCGTTACCGTTCAAATAAAGCCAATTCTGTACAAGATATTTTTTCTTACATCAATTCAAAATTTCAAGATGTAGAGGCAGAAGACCCTAGTAAACTAAAAGATGTAAATTGGTTAAAAGAAAACATGCCTTTTTCTGGTGAGCTTTTTCTTGGACACCTTCGCTATGGAACTTATGGCGGAAATAGTATAGAACACTGTCATCCATTTTTACGACAAAACAATTGGATGACTAGAAACCTAGTTTTGGCTGGGAACTTTAATATGACTAATGTTGACGAGCTCTTCGATCAACTTGTTGATTTAGGTCAACACCCCAAAGAAAAATCTGATACTGTTACCATTCTAGAAAAGATTGGCCATTTTCTTGATGAGGCGAATGATGAAATTTACTATAAATACAAAGAACTTGTAGGGAATAAGCGAGATATGACCAGCTTCATTGCTTCTAAAATAAACATTCAAGAAGTACTTGTAAATTCTGCTAAAAAGTGGGATGGAGGTTACGTGATGTGCGGACTAACCGGACATGGAGATGCTTTTGCATTAAGAGATCCTTCAGGAATTAGACCAGGTTTTTATTACAGAGATGAAGAGGTTGTTGTTGTCGCTTCAGAGCGTGCCGTAATTCAAACCGCTATGAATGTGCCTGCAGATGCTGTTGCAGAAATTACTCCTGGGCATGCTTTAATTATTAAAAAAGATGGGCGCGTAAGTATGGATATGGTTCGGGAGCCTTTGCAAAATAAAGCCTGTTCTTTTGAGCGAATTTACTTTTCTAGAGGCAATGATGCTGAGATCTACAAAGAACGTAAAGAATTAGGTAATTTGTTATGCTCTAAAGTAATGGATAGTATTGGTGGAGACTTAAAAAACACTGTATTTTCTTTTATTCCAAACACAGCCGAGACCTCTTTTTATGGCATGGTGAAGGGGCTGGAGCTTTTGTATAAAGACAAGCAAGCTCAAATGGTATTAGCCTTAGGAGAAAACCCTTCCATCGATCAGATAAAGGAGATTTTCTCAGTGAGTCCTCGAATTGAGAAAATTGCGATTAAAGATGCTAAATTAAGAACATTTATTACCGATGATAGCAACAGAGATAGCCTTGTTGGGCATGTTTATGATATTACTTACGGGCAAGTTAGTAAAGAGGATAATTTAGTTATTATTGACGACAGTATAGTCAGAGGAACAACCTTGAAGAAAAGCATCCTTCGTATACTCGATAGGTTAAACCCAAAAAAAATCATAGTTGTTTCGTCTGCGCCTCAAATTCGTTATCCAGATTGTTACGGTATTGACATGGCTCGTTTGGGAGATTTTATAGCTTTTAAAGCTGCTATAGCACTACTGAAGGATAGAGGTATGGAGTCTGTAATAATGGAAGTTTACGAAAAATGCAAAGCACAGCAGACTTTTCCTAATGGTGAAGACGTAAATTTTGTCAAAGCAATTTACAAACCTTTTACTCCAGAAGAAATTTCTGATAAATGTGTTCAATTACTCAGACCCGAAGATATTAAAGCAGATGTTGAGATTATCTTTCAGGGTATTGATGAGTTGCATAAAGCCTGCCCTAATCACAAAGGAGATTGGTATTTTACTGGAGATTACCCAACGTCTGGTGGTTATAGGGTTGTAAATAAAGCTTTTATGTACTATGTAGATGGCAATTCAAAAAGAGCCTACTAATTTTAACAGATCGTTTTTATCTAACATCTTCTAAAGTGAATCTCTTTTCGAATCAATATTTCCTAGATATTTAAATTTAGAATCACTCAACCATGTTATTTCAACAAAAAAAATAGTTTATTTACCTTTAAATCTAAGACTATTTCAGCACTTCAAACAGAATTTCCATGAAAAAAACATGCTTCTTATTTAGCTTATTTATTACCCTATATGGTGTAGCGCAAGACAATGATAAAGTCAACAAAAAAGCAGTAAAACGTCTTAGGTCAGACCTAACAATATTAGCCAGTGACCAGATGAAAGGACGCGAGCCAGGAACAATGGGTGAGATTAAGGCAAGAGATTACATTTCGGAAAGAATGAAAGATATCGGATTAGAACCTAAAGGATCCAATGGCTTTGTACAAGCATTTTCTTATTTTGAAAATGTAAAGCAAGAAGCCAATCAAACCAAACTGAGCCTTAACAATAAACCCATGAAGTTATATCAGGACTTTTATCCTGTTAGCTTATCATCCAATGGCATGCTTAGCGATGTACCCGTAATTTCTGTTTTGAATGGAATTCACTCGCCTAATTTTTCTTATTCGGATTACGACAATTTAGATATTGATGTGAACGGTTACATTGTTCAGCTTGACCTCTATACTCCAAGTACTATTGATTTTGAAGTGCCAGATTTAGTGAGCCGAGTTATTGAAGCTCGAGATCGAGGTGCAGTTGCTTTGCTTTTGTACAGTTCTCAAAAAGAGTTTCAATTACCCGCAATTAATTTTAAAAGAATTCAATCCATAGGAATTCCTGTTTTAGTTCTTAGAAACTCAATTTTCACAAAAGTACCAGCTAACTTCATCGAAAATGCCACTTTATCGGTAAGTCAGTATGAAGTTACAGAGATGGCTCATAATGTAATTGGTTTTATTGATAATGATGCAGAAACCACGGTAGTTATAAGTGGCCATTACGATCATTTAGGTTACGGCGGAGAAGGCTCCATGTACAAAGGTCCTCGTAAAATACATAATGGAGCTGACGATAATGCCAGCGGAACTGCGGGAGTTCTTGAACTCGCACATTACTTTAAAAACAATAAAATTACAGAGCAAAATAATTTTTTGTTTATCGCATTTTCAGCTGAAGAAAAAGGACTTTTGGGCTCTAAATATTTTGTAAAAAATCCAATACTTGCTTTGGCTCAATTTAACTTCGTTATTAATATGGATATGATTGGGCGTATGGAACAAGATATGCCTTTAACTATTGAAGGCCTTGGTAGTTCTCTAGTTTGGGAGCCTTCAATTAAAGGTTTAGCCTGGCAAACGTTTCCTCTTACTTTAAAAAGTCGAGAAGACGGCCCATCTGATCATGCTCCGTTTTATGCTGTTGGCATACCTGCACTTCATTTTTGGACTGGCAAGCATGATGATTACCATAAACCTAGTGATGACGTTGAAAAGATTAACTTTGAAGCTGAATCTAAAATTATTTCATTTATTGAAATGTTTGTAATGTCAATGGATGAAAAGGGTAAAGTGGGTTTTCAAAAGAGAGAAAATAAATGATATCAAATAAAAAAATAGCAGTTTTAGGTGGTGGAAGTTGGGCTACTGCAATCGTTAGTATTTTATCTACTAATGTTGATGAACTAGTCTGGTGCATGCGAAATGAGTCTGCAGTTCAGCATATTAAACAAACACAACACAATCCTAACTATTTAGTTGGTGTTTCAATTAATACCGATAAAATAAGTGTAAGCTCAGATTTTAAGACAACATGTGAGCATGCAGATGTAATTATTTTAGCAATACCATCCGCTTTTTTACACGCTGCTCTTGATGCTTTAGATATAGATTTGAGTAAAAAAATATTTTTCTCTGCGGTGAAGGGAATTATTCCGGAATACAATCAAATTGTCGGAGAATACATTCAAAATCAATACAAAGTACCTTTACATCAAATTGGTGTTATTACGGGTCCTTGTCATGCCGAAGAGGTTGCTTTAGAGCGTCTATCCTACCTCACCGTTGCATGCCAAGATAATTTAGTTGCAGAGTTTATGTCAAATCAGTTAAGGTGTAACTTCATCAAAGTAATCACGTCAGATGATATTTACGGCACAGAATATTCAGCTGTTTTAAAGAATGTTATTGCAGTTGCTGCTGGTATAGCTCAAGGATTAGGTTATGGAGATAATTTTTTATCTGTATTAATTTCTAACGCTATTCGAGAAATTCAACGTTTTTTAGATGTTGTTCATCCAATTAATAGAGACATAAAAGACTCTGCCTATCTAGGAGACTTATTGGTTACGGCATATTCGAAATTTAGTAGAAACAGAACTTTTGGTACTTATATTGGAAAAGGGTACTCTGTTAGGGCTGCACAGTTGGATATGAATATGATAGCAGAAGGTTATTACGCAGTGAAATCTATACATGAAATAAATAAGGAGCATGGAGTTTTGATGCCAATTACAGATGCTGTTTATCATATCGTTTATGAAAAAACCTCGCCTCGCTTAGAATTTAAGCAACTTTCAGATCAATTAGATTAATTATTTCTTCAACTGAAGCATATGATTTTATTAAAAATTCTTAAAGAAAGTTTCCGTTTTGCCATTCAAGCCTTGGTCGGAAATAAACTTCGCACCCTACTTTCTTTACTTGGTGTTACCATTGGAATTTTTGCTATTGTATCTGTTTTTGCTGTGGTAGATTCTCTAGAAAAAAACATTCGAAGCAGTGTTGAGTCTTTAGGCGACAATATTGTATTTGTAACGAAATGGCCTTGGGCTATGGGAGGTGAATATCCTTGGTGGAAGTACTACCAGAGGCCGGTACCCACCTTAACTGAATTAGCTTTTCTAGAGCAAAGATTAGAGAAGGCTTCCGCTGTTTCCTTTGTTGCTAAAGCCGGAAATAAAACTGCAAAATTTGAATCGAACGATGTTGCAGGGATAGGCGTATCTGCCGTTTCTCACGGATATCAGGATGTGTATGGGTTTGAGCTTTCTTCTGGGAGGTATTTTTCTCTTCAGGAATCTTCTTCGGGTAAGCCTGTGGCAATTATAGGTGCTACTATTTCTGAAACACTTTTTGAGGGAGAAAATCCTTTAGGTAAATATCTAAAGTTTATGGGCCAAAAAGCGTTAGTTATTGGTGTTTTTGAAAAAGCAGGAGACAGTATTATTGGAAGCAGCGATGATGACAATATTGTTATTCCGGTTAAGTTTGCGCGTAATTTTATACGTTTAAATAGTGAGTCTACCAACCCAATGTTTATGGTAAAGGCAAAACAAGCAGTAAGTAACGCAGAGCTCAAAGATGATTTAACTAGAGTTATGCGAGCTGTTAGACGTTTGGCTCCAAAATCTGACGATGATTTTGCACTAAACGAAACAAGTATTATATCAAAAGGCATAGATTTGATGTTTAGTGTAATCGATTTAGCAGGAATTATTATTGGAGGCTTTTCTTTATTGGTTGGTGGTTTTGGAATTGCCAATATTATGTTTGTATCTGTAAAGGAACGAACTAATATAATTGGAATCCAAAAAGCTATTGGGGCAAAGAACTATTTTATTTTGCTACAATTTTTGTTTGAAGCCATCTTACTTTGTTTGATAGGTGGGATTATAGGATTACTTATTGTTTACTTCGGAACAGTAGTCGCGGGTTATTATTTTGATTTTGACGTTGCTTTATCAACTAAAAATATAGTAACAGGCTTATGGGTTTCTGTTTTAATAGGAGTCATTTCAGGTCTCATTCCAGCGGTTTCAGCTTCTAGATTAGATCCTGTAGAAGCCATTCGTTCTGGTCAGTAGTTACTTTAATGAACACTCTTTGCTCGCTTTATTTTTAAAGTAAATGGGTTGCTTTTATGAAAGTAAATTTAATTGATGTTCAATAACCTCGTATACTTTGTTCAGCTCTTTTTCGGTTATACAGTAAGGTGGTATCATATAGATTACGTTACCAAGAGGCCTTAGCAACACTCCTTGTTCAAGAAATGCATTATACAAACCCTGTCTTATCGAACTTGCATAGCCAGATGAGTCAACTTTTAATTCTAGTGCTATTATTGTTCCTGTACATCGGACGTCTAAGAGTACTTTAAGGGTCTTTATTTTAGTTGAGAAAGCTTTGTGTCTGGCTGAAATATTCTTAATAGCTCTCTGACATTCTTCCTTTTCTAAAAGCTCCAAACTCGCAATGGCTGCCACACATCCAATTGGATTTCCAGTAAATGAGTGGCCATGTAAAAACGCTTTTTGAATGTCATCTCCCAAAAAGGCATCGTAAATTTTTTTTGTGCAAGTTGTTAATGAGAGGGGTAGTGTTCCTCCAGATAAACCTTTAGACATACACATGAAATCAGGCTCAGCTTTAATTTGATTTACCGCAAAAGTTGTTCCTGTTCGTCCAAATCCAGTCATTACTTCATCTGCGATACATAAAACTCCCGCCTCTTTACATATTTGTATGAGTTTGTTTAAGGTTTCTGCTTTATACATTCGCATCCCTGCTGCACCTTGAACAAGGGGTTCAAATATGAAAGCTGCAACATCGCCTTTTGAGAGTTCATCTTTTAAACCATCAATACAATCTTTTTCATTTTTTGGAAAAGGTATGTGAGCTGTTTCGAAGAGTAAATCAGAAAATGGGGCAGAAAAAATACTTCTCGCACCTGCAGACATAGCCCCAAAAGTTTCGCCATGATAAGCTCCATCAATTGCGACAAATCGAGTTCTGTTCTCCTTTTTATTCTTCCAGTATTGCACACTCATTTTTAGTGCAATTTCTACTGCTGAAGAGCCGTCACCTGAGAAAAAGAATTTACCTTGGTTTTTTGGCAAATGTTTCGAGAGTTTTTCGCATAATTCTACCGCCGGTTTGTGCGTAAAACCTGCAAAAACGACATGCTCTAGTTCCAGCATTTGAGCGTGTACTTTCTCAGCAATATAAGGGTTGCTGTGCCCATGAAGATTTACCCACCATGATGAAATGGCGTCAATGTATTCATTTCCTTTCTCATCTATTAGTAGGGTAGCTTTTCCTTTTACTATTGGAATAGGGGCTCCAGCAGTTTTCATTTGAGTGAAAGGGTGCCATATATATTTTTGATCTTTTTCGACTAGACTCATCTTTTATTTAGATTTCTGCGCTCAGTAATTTCTACGATAAATATAGAGGGTAAGCCCTCATTTTTGATCTTTGTATTTTGAGCTAAATTAATTCATTCTTCAAATTTTGAGCAACTGAATTAATAGTAGATTTATTTAAATTAGTTAACTCAGCTATTCTACCTAGAATATGAATGCCACTCATTTTAGAGATGATCGCTTCTGTGTCTTTATTTTCATCTCCATTAAATAAAATTCCTTTGATTTGAATGTTTCTTTGTTTCAGAATCTCAACACTCATTAAGGTGTGATTAATACTCCCTAAATAGTGCCGAGAAACTAAAATTACTTCACATCTAAGCGTCTCAATTAGGTTAAGAATGGTCTCTTTATCGTTTAATGGAACTAGTAAACCTCCAGCACCTTCAATAACCAAATGATTGTTGGTTAAGGGTGCTTTTATAGAAGAAATATCGATATGTACTTTATCTTTTTCTGCAGCGGCATGTGGAGACATTGGCTGGTTTAATCGAAAGGCTTCTTCATGAAACTTAGATTGATCATTGGAGATAAGACTTTTAACTTTCATGCTGTCACTGTGGTCCAATTCACCTGCTTGAACCGGTTTCCAATAATCAGCTTCTAAGGCTTGGGTTATAATTGCTGATGCAATCGTTTTACCAACTTCTGTTCCAATTCCTGTTACAAAGTATGTTTTCATGAAATGAGTTCTTCTAAACTTTTTACACATGTTTTAATTTCCTCCTCTGTATTAAAGGAGTGTATGCATATTCGTATTCGTTCCTTTCCTTCTTCTACTGTAGGGTGAAGAATTGCTTTAATATTAAATCCCTTTAATTCTAATTGGTGTTCTATTTTTTTAACCGCTCTATTTCCTGAAACAAGTATGCATTGTATTGGGCTTGAGCTTGGTATAAGTTGAGCTGATAGTTTTTTTAACGCCAGCGCCTTAAAGAGGTTTATATTTAGGTGTAATTGCGCAATACTCTCCGAAGATGATTTTAATTTATGATAAGCGCTCTCTATAGTACTCAAGCTCTGTTCTGCAAGCGCCGTTGTGTATATAAATGAGCGAGAAAAGTTGACTAAGTACTGCTTTAACTTTTCAGAACCTAGTACAATTGCCCCGTGGCAACCCATTGCTTTTCCAAAAGTATGAATCCGAGCAAATATTTTTGACTCCAAGTTTAGACTTTGTGCTAAGCCCTCTCCATTTGCACCAATAACACCAGTTGCGTGAGCTTCGTCCAGAATGAGCTCAGCATTGTATTTTTCACAAACTTCAAGTATATCTTTAAGTGGTGCCAGGTCTCCATCCATCGAATAAACAGACTCTATTGCAACAAGAACTGTTCCGGTGGCTTGTTTAAGTTTTTTTTCTAAAGATTTTACGTTATTGTGCTCAAATGCAAAAGAACGTGCATTGGAAAGGCGTATTCCATCTCGAATACTTGCATGAATATATTGGTCGTATATAAGAGTATCGCCCTTATCTAAAAGGCAAGAAAATAAGCCAATATTCGCATCGTATCCCGAGTTAAAAATCAATCCTGCTTCTGCGTTATGGAATTTCGCAATCGTTGCTTCTAGCTTTTCAAATTGCTCAGAATTTCCGCTAATCAGTCTTGAGCCTGTTGCACCAAAATGGATGCTTTTTTTTACTTTTAAAGATTGTGAAAACCCAAGATAATCATTTGAACAAAAGTCTGTGAGGTTTTTGTTCGAAGGCAATTTCCTCAAACTATTAGACAAAGTTCGATCTTTGAGCTTTTTGCTCATTTTTGCGTCTATTTTTAATTTTTTAAACATGATGTAAATATAGTATTGATACTATTATTTTTGTGAGGCTTATCAAATAATTTGTTTTTTTAGTAAAAGCAATCCAATTATTCATCTTAGGGATAGCACATTAATTGCAATAAAGCAGTCAATTTTATCAAAAAAAAAGAGTCCCAATTGGGACTCTTAAATATAGGGTTGCACTAGCAAATCTAATCGACTAATACGATAATTTTGTTGTTTTGAGTTTCTACAACACCACCATTCACTTCAAAAGATTCTTTTTTACCATTTTCTAGAGCAATGGTGATTTTGCCTCCAGATAGTGTTGCAATAATCGGGGCGTGATTGTTTAAGATTTCAAAACTACCGTCCGAACCTGGAAGCTCAATAGATAGAATGTCGCCTGAGAATAGCTCTTTGTCTGGTGTGATAATATCAACTAACATATTGCGTAGATTAAGCTTTAGCTTCAGCTAAAATTTTAGCACCTTTTTCAATAGCTTCTTCGATGTTTCCAACAAGGTTAAATGCTGCTTCTGGGAGGTGATCTAACTCACCGTCAAGAATCATGTTAAAGCCTTTAATGGTATCTTCTATACTTACAAGAACTCCTGGAAGACCTGTAAATTGTTCTGCTACGTGGAAAGGTTGAGACAAGAAACGTTGAACACGACGTGCGCGTAATACGGCTTGTTTATCTTCCTCAGACAATTCGTCCATTCCTAAAATTGCAATAATATCTTGTAGCTCTTTATAGCGTTGTAAAATTTCTTTTACATCCTGAGCACATTTGTAGTGTTTCTCTCCCAATACTTCTGGATTCAAAATACGAGAAGTAGAATCTAAAGGATCTACTGCAGGGTAAATACCTAATTCAGCAATCTTACGAGACAATACTGTAGTAGCATCCAAGTGTGCAAAAGTTGTTGCTGGAGCTGGATCTGTAAGGTCATCGGCAGGTACGTATACCGCTTGTACCGATGTAATAGAACCGTTTTTAGTAGAAGTGATACGTTCTTGCATCATTCCCATTTCTGTAGCAAGTGTTGGTTGGTAACCAACGGCAGAAGGCATACGACCTAATAGGGCAGATACTTCAGAACCAGCTTGTGTGAAACGGAAAATATTATCGATAAAGAATAAGATATCACGCCCAGCGCCATCTCCCTCACCATCACGGTAATATTCTGCTAATGTTAATCCAGAAAGTGCCACACGAGCACGAGCTCCTGGAGATTCGTTCATCTGACCGAACACTAAAGTAGCTTGAGAATTAATTAATTCTTTGTGATCTACTTTCGTAAGATCCCAGCCGCCTTTTTCCATATCCTCTTCAAAGTCTTTACCGTATTTGATAACTCCTGATTCGATCATCTCACGTAGTAAATCGTTCCCTTCACGAGTACGTTCACCAACACCAGCAAATACAGAAATACCATCATGTCCTTTGGCAATGTTGTTAATCAACTCCATAATCAGTACAGTTTTACCTACACCAGCACCACCGAAGAGACCAATTTTACCACCTTTTGAGTAGGGCTCAACTAAGTCAATTACTTTAATACCTGTAAGTAAAATTTCTGATGAAGTAGATAACTCTTCGAATTTAGGTGCATCGCGGTGAATAGACAAACCATTGGTTTTATCCAAAGGCTTAATTCCGTCAATTGCATCACCTACAACATTAAATAAACGACCTTTAATTTCTTCACCAACAGGCATTAAAATAGGCGATCCAGAAGCAACAACTTCCATACCTCTACTCAACCCATCCGTTGAATCCATAGAAATGGAACGAACAGTGTCTTCACCAATGTGTTGTTGACATTCTAAAATTACTTTTGAACCATTTTTTTTAGTGATTTCAAGAGCATCATAAATGTTTGGTAAGTCAGCTACACTACTGTCGAACTTAATGTCGACAACGGGTCCAATTACTTGGGCGATTTTTCCGATATTTTTTGACATCGTAAAATTTATTTTTGTTGAAAATGAATAACGTCTTTTAAGGCTGCAAATTTACTGATTTTTATTTAATTAGATAATAGTGTGCTCTTTTTTTATTTTGTTAATTTTGTAGTTCATTGTGTGTTTAAGAAATTAACGTCTTTTATTACACACACTAATGCTCAATAATTTGATTTGTGAAAATATACCATAGTTTAGAAGAGTTCAGAAAAGTGAAAAATGCGGTGGTTACCACGGGTACTTTTGATGGCGTTCACGTCGGGCACATAACAATTCTTGAAAGGTTAAAGGAAATTGCAAATTCGGTAGATGGTGAAACTGTACTCTTAACTTTTTTTCCTCATCCACGTATGGTTTTGTTTTCCGATAACGATTTGAAGTTAATTACGTCTCAACATGAAAAAATTGACCTATTACGAAAAGCTGGAGTCGACCATTTAATTATTCATCCCTTTTCTAAAGTCTTTTCACGTTTATCCTCTGTAGAGTTTGTTAGAGATGTATTGGTCAATAAAATTGGTACGTCTAGATTGGTTATAGGTTACAATCATCATTTTGGTAGGAATAGAGAAGGCAGCTTTGAGCACCTTAAAGAGTACGGTCCTGTATACGGATTTCAGGTTGAAGAAATTTGTGCTCAAGATGTTGATGCTGTTTCAGTGAGTTCAACTAAGATTCGCAAAGCACTAGAGTCAGGAGACTTAAAGACAGCAAAAGTGTACTTAGGTCATCAGTTTCAGTTATCAGGTACTGTAGTTGTAGGAGAAAATTTGGGAAATAAAATAGGTTTTCCAACAGCTAATATTCAAGTTCTCGATGTGCACAAATTAATCCCTGCAAACGGTGTTTACGCTGTTCGAGTTCTGGTTCGTGAAAAAGAGTATTTAGGAATGTTAAATATTGGAAACAGGCCAACTGTTAACGGCGTTTCAAAAACAATCGAAGTTCATATAATCAATTTTAACGCATCTATTTATGGAGAAGAAATAACGGTTGTTTTTGAAGGATGGATAAGAAACGAGCAGAAATTTAAAAATATAGAAGCTCTGCAATGTCAGCTACTTAAAGACAAACAAATTGTACTCGGCAAATGAAAACGCTCCTGTTATTTTTTACGCTTTCTTTTGTCTTGATTGCACAAGAAGATTATGTTTATAAAGATCTAAGTTCAGCATTGAAGAATCCGCAACAAGTGTATCATCTTAAATTAAGAAGAAAGTCTTTAACTCAATTCCCGCAAGAGCTTAGCTATTTTCCAAATTTAAAGGTACTCGATTTAAGTAAAAATAAAATAACAATTATTCCAGACTCTTTAGCTTTCCTCTCTAATCTTACAAAACTTAATTTGAGTAAAAATCAAATTGAATTTATACCAGAGAGCGTAAACGAATTAACCGATTTAGAGGAGTTAGATCTTTGGGATAATTTTATAGAAGTTCTACCCAGATCGCTAGAAAATTTGAAAAACTTAAATCTCTTAGATATAAGAGGTGTAGCACTTTCACATAAAAAACATACTAAATACGTCTCCATGCTTAAGGGTGTTAACGTTCTTATGAGCCCTCCATGCGATTGCCAAGAAAGGTGACTAAAATGTAAAAAATAGATCTCAAATTTTATTTTTAACATAAGTCACAATCATCTGATCAACAATTTCATGGTGAACAGCTAATTGGTGGTTTAAGCAGGAAACGCTGTCTTTGTTTATCTTAATGTCTTGACGAAAACTTAGCTTTTTGTCGCCAATATATTTTAGTGTAGCTTCTTTAATTCCCCAAAGTTTACAGGCCAAAATTGCCGATGGGTTTTTTAAAAATAAATTGTACTCGTCTGCCGACAAAACTCTTGAGATAATAGATTGCATCTTTTCTTGAGCAAGTTCAATGTCAAGCCCAATATTTTCTTTACCAAACACAATGGCTATATAATTGTTGCTATGAGAGATTGAAATATGAGGTACCTCATCAATAAAAGGTTTCCCAGACTTAAGGTGTTGCAATATCAGTTTGTCGGAAAAAACAGTTTTTAAGGCGAGTCTACAGGCTAAAAACTCCACTTTTCTTTTTTCAGTTTTAAGAACCCTAAACTCATTTTGTTCCTCTTTTGCTAAATGGACTTTTGGGATCAAGTCTTTTGAGCAAGAAGTAACCTGCCATACATACAAATGGTTGTCTTTTATTCTCTTATAAAGCAGCTCTTTCATTCTGGGTGTAAAGATATCATTCTTGTTAATTTACAGTCTATTTTTTATAAATATACTCTTGTTATTACTATAGAATATTCTAAAAACACCCTTTATATGGACTCTGGTATAGCGCAATATTTGATGTTTACTTTTGCTGTAGTAAAATGAGAGTATTGTTGTATATTTGCAAACTATAAGTTTTACGAAAGATAATTATATACGATTATGAGCGCAACGCATTACAAAGTTAAAGACATTTCCTTAGCAGATTGGGGAAGAAAAGAAATTCGTTTGGCTGAGGCAGAAATGCCCGGTTTAATGTCACTTCGAGAAGAATACGGAGATGCACAGCCCCTTAAAGGAGCTCGCATAGCTGGATGTTTGCACATGACAATTCAAACAGCTGTTTTAATTGAAACTCTTGTTGCTTTGGGTGCGGACGTAACTTGGTCTTCCTGCAATATTTTTTCTACTCAAGATCATGCTGCAGCGGCTATTGCTGCTGCCGGAATTTCTGTTTTTGCATGGAAAGGAATGAATGATGAAGAATTTGACTGGTGTATTGAGCAAACCCTTCATTCTTTTAAAGATGGCAAAGCGCTTAATTTAATTCTTGACGATGGAGGTGATTTAACCAACATGGTTTTTGATAGATTTCCAGAATTAGTTGCCGACATAAAAGGTCTTTCTGAGGAAACAACAACAGGAGTTCACCGTTTGTATGCCAGAGAAAAAAATGGAACTCTTGTTATGCCAGCCATCAATGTAAACGATTCTGTAACAAAATCGAAGTTTGATAATAAATACGGTTGTAGAGAATCTTTAGTTGATGGGATTCGTAGAGCAACTGATGTAATGATTGCAGGAAAAGTTGCTGTTGTTGCTGGTTACGGTGATGTTGGTAAAGGTTCTGCTCAGTCGCTTCAAGCAGCTGGAGCTAGAGTAATTGTTACAGAAATTGATCCTATTTGTGCTTTACAGGCTGCTATGGAAGGTTTTGAGGTAAAGAAAATGAATGACGCTGTTAAAGAAGCCGATATTGTTGTTACAACAACTGGAAATAAAGATATTATTGTAGGGCGTCACTTTGAGGCTATGAAGGACAAGACAATAGTTTGTAATATTGGTCATTTTGACAATGAAATTGACGTAAACTGGTTGAATACTAATCACGGAGCGTCAAAAGTTGAAATTAAGCCTCAAGTGGATCAATACACAATTGATGGTAAAGACATTATTTTATTAGCCGAAGGTCGACTTGTAAACTTGGGTTGTGCAACAGGGCACCCTTCTTTTGTGATGTCGAATTCATTCGCAAACCAAACATTGGCTCAGTTAGAGCTTTGGTTAGATTCCGATAAGTATGAAAATCAAGTTTATACCTTGCCTAAGCATTTAGATGAGAAAGTAGCGCGTTTACACTTAGCCAAATTAGGCGTAGTTTTAGATGTTTTGAGTACTGATCAAGCCGACTACATAAGTGTTTCCGTATCGGGTCCATACAAGCCTGAATATTACCGTTACTAGTTTAAATTACTAGTATAGTATCAAAAAAAAGGCACCCTCAAGGGTGCCTTTTTTTGTTCTGTATTACATCAACTTTAGTTGTAAATTCTAAGTTTCACTCCGTCAAAACTGGTTCTGTACCTATGTAATGCATACCTTGCTGGTCCTTGCGTAACAGCTCCGTCGAATATAAAATATTCCGAATCGCAACAAAAGCAAGCCAATGTGTTGAGACCGTCCTCTTTAATGTAAACTTGTTCGCAACTGTTTAACGGTTCATGAGTACATGCTCTGTCGTAGGCAATAAAGTTGTCGAAGTAATCATGGAAAATGAGGATTCCATTTACCCCCCCTTGAATACTCACTGAGCCCCCTGGAGCTTGAAGTTCATTATATTCGACGTTATTAGGGTATAAAAAAGTGTCTATAAAAGCATAAGGGAACTCATATTTATCTTTATTACACGAAAAAGACAACAAGATCGCTAATGTAAATAGGAATTTGAATAGTTTACAATGATTTGATAGTGAGTAATTTTTATTTTTCATGATGCAAAAAAACAATAAAGAATTAAGGTACAACGAGTATTACTTTTAAAAAGTCTTTGAATAGCCACTTTATTATCTCTATATTTGACAGATTAAAAATAAACCAGGCAAACTAAAATACAAGTTTATGCTGCGAAAGTTACTTACTGTGCTTGCCCTAATAGGGATTTCAAGTTATTCTATAGCTCAATCACAATCTGGTACCCTTAAAGGTACAATTACAGAATACGATACCGGAGAGCCTGTACCCATGGCAAATATTGTGATCGAATTAAACGGTTCTGTCATAGACGGTGCCGTTGCCGATTTTGATGGTAAATACACAATCAAGCCGATTGATCCAGGTAGATACACTGTTAAAGTGTCTTTTATAGGCTTCGCAACCAAAGAAGTTACTGATGTTTTAATATCGTCCAACAAAATCACTTTTGTTAAGGAGGCTCTAAAAATAGAGTCTGATGTTTTGGGTGAAGTAGAACTTGTTGAATACGTTATTCCACTTATCGATCCAGATAAAACAGGTACCACGAAAACCAAAGAAGAAATTACGGCTCTACCTACTCGTAACGTTCAGTCTGTTGCAGCACAAACTGCAGG
>Ga0209533_1001119_pt1 | contig 25409 bp, 15 predicted proteins | sample COG_04_FD_184748 | JGI IMG/M metagenome (GOLD analysis project Ga0209533, IMG submission 184748) | Pelagic Microbial community sample from North Sea - COGITO 998_met_04 (SPAdes) (version 2) | ecosystem: Environmental > Aquatic > Marine > Neritic zone/Coastal water | place: Helgoland, sampling...
ATAACTGGTAAATTCACATCTAATAAAGCAAATGGACCATGTTTTAGTGCACTACCTGAATAACCTTCAGCGTGTATATATGTTATTTCTTTAATTTTTAATGCACCTTCTCGAGCAATCGCTTCACTTTTACCTTTTCCTAAAATAAATAAATTATTTTTATTTAATAATTTAGTCAACATATCTTTATTTGCAATACTAATGTCAATTGTTTTTTTTATATCATAAGGTAATTCTTTTAAATTATCAATATAATTTTGTCTTCTAATACTATTTTTATCATGAATTTGACAAAACCAAATAGCCATCATACTTAATAAAATAACTTGATTTGTAAATGATTTAGTTGATGCAACTCCAACTTCTCTTCCCGCCTTTAAATAACATCCACAATTAGATTCTCTAGCTATCATAGAATCCACTACATTTATTACACCAATTATAAATAATTCTTTTTCTTTACCTATATCTATACATCTATGTAAATCTTTTGTTTCTCCAGACTGTGATAATAAAACTAAAGCAGTATTACCAAATTTGGGAATATCTTTTTCAGTAAACTCTGCTCCATCAATTACATGCATTGTATTAAAATTACATAAATCTTTAAAAAAATGTATACCACATAATGCTGCATTATATGATGTACCACATGCTAAAAAAATTAAATTATCTATTCTTTTTAATACTTCTTTATGATCTTCTAAACCTCCTAATTTAACTTTATTGTTTTCTAATAATCTCCCCCCGAAACTAATTGCTCTTAATGATGCATCAAATTGTTCATTAATTTCTTTTATTGTCCAATGAGAATAAGGGTCTGGACTTAAATCAAAATTGTCGTTAGTTGTATTTTGTAATTCATATTTGTTACTAGTATTTATAACTATTTCACTTTCTTTTTTAGTTATTATACAAATATCATTATTATCTAAAATAAAATAATTATCTACTAAACCATGAAAACCACTTTGTTCAGATACTACCATAACTAACTCATTATCATTACTAATTAATAATGGACTTCCATGTCTAACACAATATAATTTATCCGGTTCATCTAAATTCATAATAGCTAAACCCCATGTACCCGACATTTCATTAACTGTTTTTTTTATAGCTTCTAAAAAGTTTTTACTTTTTTTATAATTAAAAGCTAATAAATTAACAATTACTTCAGTATCAGTTTGTGATTTAAATTCTATATTATTATTTTGTAACATTATTTTCAGGTCCGAATAATTTTCAATTATTCCATTATGAACAATAGATATTTTATTATCATAACTAATATGAGGATGTGAATTTATATCATTTTTTGCACCATGGGTAGCCCATCTTGTATGAGCTATACCTACATGGGAATTTGAAATATTATTTTTTTCATTTTCTAATTTTTTTATTGAATTTATATCATTTATTGATGCATATTTTAATATACTAAAATTATCATTCATAGTACAAATACCGGCAGAATCATAACCTCTATTTTGTAATTGTTTTAATCCATCTAACAGAATATTAATTATATTATTATCATTTGATAATTGTAATAAAGCAATTATACCACACATTTAATAGTTATAAAAATATATTAAAAATAAACTTACTATAATTTAATTATATTAGATCATACTATAGACTTTTTAATTTACCAATATAAACGTGTAAACTCTTCTGGCTTACATCTCCCAGTCTTTCTGGTTGCCTCCCTCCAGCCCCTAAGTCTTTTATACATGGAAAACTGCACGGATTTGTTGTCTATCTCCATTGTCTGCAGCATATTGCAGCCCTCCAGCCCAGTAAGACTCTTCAGTGTCTCGCTGTCTTTCACCCTCGCCAAATTCCTTAGTGAATGACAGGAGTTGATGTACAATGTGTTCAGCATCTCGCAGCCCTTCAGCCCTTCTAAATTCGTTAGTGAATTGCAGGAGTCGATGTACAGTGTCCGCAGCATATTGCAGCCCTCCAGTCCCGCCAAATTCATCAGACTACAGCAATCTTCGATTATCAGTGTCTGCAGCATCTTGCACTCGTTTAGCCCATTCCAATTCGTTGGTCTATGGTTCACTTCGTAGTGTAGTGAACCCCAGGAGTTGATGTGCAGTGTCTGCAGCATCTCGCAGCCCTTCAGCCCCTCAAAATTCGTCGCGTTCGTGCAGTCGAACATCTTCAGCGTATGCAACGTCTTGAATCCCTCTAGAACCGTCAAATTCTCTAGTGAACTGCATTCGACGAACTCCAGCGTGTGCAGCGTCTTGCAGCTCTTTAGCTCTTCCAAATTCGTTAGGTCACTGGATGGGGTGAAGATGATGTGGCCCACTTGCCACACGGACTTTGTCACAATTGCGAGTGCATCTGCTGTCGATTGCACTATCAGCCTAGAGCTGGATACAAGGGCAAGCCGTTCCATCGTAGTTAACATCGTCTTTGACAGCCTCGGAAGCGCATTAGCACTGGTGTTAGATTGCTTCTTAACCAAATTACATATCTTCATGATAACTTCATCTGGGCACTTCTCAAATGAAGTCAGGTCATTCGCAGTCTCTGGGACTACATCTTTATTATTCATAATAATAATACAAAATACTCAGAAAGTGTTAAAAATAGAATGAATAGTCTGACGTGTAATTTTCTTCAAGCAGTGTGAAATTAATATTTACTTTATAAATTATTTATTTTTTCAATTTTTTTTTTAATAATAATATTAATATTAAAAAAAATAAAGATACTATAGCTAAAACATGCATTAAATATATAACTTTTAATCTAGATTGTTTTTCTTCATCTTCTTTAGTATCTTCTCCTAGATAATTTGATACTTGTCTTTTCCAATTTAAAACGCAGACTAGTCTGCATAAAGGTTTGAGGTATTATCCTCCTGCTATTTATATTGTTATATCACCAGCTTCGTATGTTTTTATCCAATAACCTTTACCTGGCGCTAATTGAGTTTCTAATTTATATCCATTATTTTTATTATAACTATATAATGTATTTGGTATAATAATACCATTATCTATTATATTATTTAATAATATTGTTTGTGTTATTCCTGATATTAAATTCCATCCTTTTGATAATCCAATAATTAAACTATCTAATTCTGTACCGTCAATAGTAACACTACCTATTTTTTCAAATTTTAACCAATAACCCTTTCCTAGTTCCAAATTAGATGATAATTCATATCCATTATTATTATAACTAAATAATGTATCTGCTATAGCATCTTGAAATAATTGTGTTACAGTATTATCACTAACATTTAATGGTAATCCAATTAAATTCCACCCCATATCATAGCTAATTGTACCAATTCGATTCGGTACAATACCTTGAGCAATAAATTCATACATACCATCTCCTAAATCAGTAAGGCCTCCGAATCCATCACTATTTTGAAGCGTATCATCTATAGTTGTGGTTTTAAAATTATATAATGATAAATCACCAAGTGTATCAGATGGTGAAAAATCACTTGTAAATGTAAAAGTTGTTAATGTACCCCATGTTATGGGTCCCACAGAATTTGCATGTGAATCTGATGTAATTTCTATACCATTATCTTTTACTGACCATTTACATATTGAATCGGTTGTTTCTCCATACCATTCTGCATCTGCATCTAAATCAGTAACATCATTATTATGGTAGTGATGCAAATCTTTACAAGAAAGTCCATTAATATTTTTAATTAGGAATTTATTAATTTTACAATTTGCATCATGATTGTAAATGGTATAAGTATATATCCATATATTTTGATATTTTTTAGCTTGAGATAAAATTTTAAAATCAAAACTTGTTGTTTCATTTCTAATAAAACGTAAATGATTTATATTTTTTTGTGTATCATTATCTATTATTATCTCATCATATATATAATCTATTATACATTTATCATCAGAACAATCTAATGATAAATTTCGGTTATTGGCTAATGAATAACCTATATTAGAAACGGTAAAATCATCACTATTATTATAGTTAGTATTGTTTCCACTTTGAAATATATTCGTTGGATAATACTTCCATTCAATATTTAAATTAGGAACTACATATCTTCTTTCCCAAAATATTTCTACTTGTTCTTTAAAAACTATATCGCCATCTAGTTCACCAATAATACTACTATTATCATTATAATATGACTGTTCAGAAATATCAACTATATCCCTATTAAATCCGGCACCATTTTGACTATTTATAATAGTAGTTGTTGAATGAGTACCCTGTTCTGCATCTGTAGACGGTTTAGTGGCCTCACAGGGCCAGTTAAGTGATGCCCAATAAGTATCTGCACATCCTAAACCAAGATCATCACAAGAAGTACCAAAGTTGCATGTACCACATGAACTCGACTGACTAATTGCACAAAAACCAGGTTTTCCATTTCCTACACCAGGTTGTATAACTATTGAATGACCTGATTTAAATGTAAGTTTTGCATATATATTAGTATATATACATGGTTGAACGCCTGAATTAGCTACCCATGGTATTAGACCAAATTCATTGGCATTAAATGAAGTAGATGCTACTGAAAATCTCCAATCTTCTGGACTTTGAGAAGGATTATACCCTATGTAAATTCCTTCAGAATCTTGACCACCATAATTAATTATTGATAATCTATGTATACCCCCTCCTATTTCAGAACTATTTTTTATTTTTCTAGAATTTGTATTATTACTCAAGATTGAATAATTATTAAATGGATTTTGTATATTATCAACTTCTGATATCATATGAATATCTGATTTAAAATTCATTGATCCTAAAATACTATCTATATTACTTGGTAATTTTAATTTTGTTAATAATAATTTTGTTGGCACTAAATCCATATGACAAACTTTAAGTGCTTTAGCATTATTATTTAAAATATTCCAGCCATAGTGAGCAGTAAATAATAGTTCATTATTCATATTAAATAAATTAAATTGTTTATTTGAAATAGTATTATTATTGTATGTTAATTTCATTCTAAATTTTGAAAAATCAACTAAATTATTACCATTTTTAATAATAAAACCATTTGTAAAAAATAAATCATTATTTTCTTCATAGTCTACATACGTACCTGTATTATATCTACAATTAAAATGTTTTTTACCATTTGTTCTACATATAAAACTTTTTAGACCGTCATTTGTATTTCTTTTATTAGAAGAATAATCGGTTGGTAAAATTTCGATTTGGTGAAATGAAATTGTTTTTTTTAATTTAAATCTAATATATTCATTTTCTGTTCTAAAATATTTATCTTCATCAAAATTAACAATATCACATGTAATAATATCATTTGTATATTTATTTAATAAATTTTTTTTTAATAAATTTATTCCAAATAATTGAAATGATATATTACAATAACCTAATTTAACATTAGTTAAATTCATTTTCAATTCATTCGATAATTCTGGTAATCCAATAATATCAGCATTCCAATATTTAAAAACATCTTTAAGTTTATAGTATTCTTTTGCTGAATTAGTTTTTATTAAAAAGTATTTTTTATTATTATGAACTAAATAAAAATCAGAACTATTATTAACAGGTACTAATGAAAAATTAGATATATTTATAGTTTTATTATAGTTATTATTTGTAATACTAAATCCATAATCGAAACTTATATTATTTTGAAAATTACTAAAATTTAAATTATTAATATTACCAGAATATGATAAATTAATATGATTATTATTATTTGAATTTACTCTAAAATTTTTAATATGTGTTGCAGGAAGTATTTCAACTGATCTTTTTTCAGGTATAATTTCATATTCTTTATCAAAATGGAATCTTATGAATTCATTATTTGTTTTTAACATTATATATAATATATAAATAATATATAATGTGGCTAAATTATTATATTAATAATAAAATTGATTCAATAATTTTATTGTATCTTCTGAATTATTTACAGAATAACTTTCAGTTAATGGATGATTAAAAATTTCATAATCATTACCTCCTTTCATTGTTCTATCTCCGAAAAATAAAATTTTATCATATTTATTTTCAACAAATTGTAAACAATATGTTTTATCACAACCTTTTGCAAATATATCTATACCAATTTGCCCTCCAATACTTAATGTTAAGTCTATTATATCATCTTCTGGGTAATAATATTGATATATTTCCCATTTAAGTGAAATATTCTTTATCATTTTTTCTCTATATTTATGAATTAAATCTAGTTTATAAAATTCTTCTCTTTCTTCTTGAGAACAACTACGCCCGATTGGAGAAACATTAATAATCCCAGTTCTTAATTCAATAAAAGTACCCTTTTTTTTAGGAGGATTACATGCTATTAATGCTTCAAAACATATATTAATTAATGCTTTATAATGTTTTTCACTTAATGTGTCAATAATACTTTTAGAATGAAATAATTCTCCATTTTCAAAAGAGACTAATCCATTTTCTGAAAATACATAATTAAATAATTTAAGATTTTCTTCTCCTAATTGTTCTTTTTGTTTTTTCAGATCAGATCCACTGATTATACCAATATCCAAGTTCACATTTTCTTTTAGTTTATTTAAGGTATTTATCATATTTTGTTTTATTATTTTTCTGGAGTCAGTTAATGTACCATCAACATCAAAAAGAATTAAGCTTTTAGTCATAGTTGATAAACTTTATATAATTCATAACTATATTATTTTTTTTGTGGATATAATAATATAGTTATGAATTATCATCTTTATTATTTTTATCATAGTTTTTTTAATGGATCAGAACAATTATCAAGGTTTTCTATTTCTTATAATAATATTATATTTAGAAATAGAATTTTATTTTATCAAAACTCATGAACCTAGAAAAGATATAAAAATGGGTTATTTAGTTTATAGCTATTATCTTAATTAATTTTGGATATAGTTGTAAACCAAACAGCCTCTATATAACATATTATAATGATAAACTAATGAGTATGTTATTTTTACTCCATTATATTAATAATATAATATATTAATATAATGAATACTCAAAATCAACGTATTTTAGTCACTGGTGGTGCCGGATTTATCGGATCAAATATAACAGAAACTCTTTTAAAACAAGGTGTGAAACAAGTGCGTATTTTAGACAATTTAGTTACAGGAAAAATGGAAAACATTCAATTTTTATTGGACAAGTATGATAATGTGGAATTTATGTATGGTAGTATAGCAGACTTGGAAACATGCCGTAAAGCAGTAAAAGATGTGGACGTAATTACCAATCAAGCAGCATTAGGTTCTGTTCCTAGATCTGTTGAAGATCCTTTATCTAGTCATATTTCAAATGTAAATGGATTTTTAAACATATTAATTGCTGCTAAGGAAGAAGGAATCAAACGTGTTGTTTATGCCTCTTCATCAAGTGTTTACGGTAACAATCCCGTTTTACCAAAAGTAGAAGAAAATACCGGAAATGTATTGTCACCTTATGCTGCTACAAAAGCTATTGATGAGATATATGCAGGTGTGTTTACAAAATGTTATGGAATGGAATGTATTGGATTACGTTATTTTAATATTTTCGGTCCAAGACAAGATCCTAATGGTGCATATGCAGCGGTTATTCCCAAATTTATTGATTTAATGAAGGCGGGAGTACAACCGACGATTAATGGTGATGGAACTTTTTCTCGTGATTTTACTTATGTTGAGAATGCTGTCCAAGCAAATATATTAGGATTAACAATCGAAAATAAAGATTGTTTTGGTGAAGCTATGAATATTGGTGCGGGAGGACAAACCAGTCTTTTGGAATTAATCGAAGTATTAAAAAAAGAATTAAATGTGGATGTTGATCCTATTTTTGGACCTGAACGACCTGGTGATATTCCACACAGTAATGCAGATATTTCGAAAGCTCAAAATATGTTAGGATATGATCCTAAAATAAGTTTTGAAATGGGGATGAACAATTTAATAAGGTTTATTAATAATAATAATAGTACGCTTTCTTTATTAAATCCAGGAGCAATTTTATCAAAAAACAAATCAGAATATATTTTAGATTATATATTAAACGAAAATAACGATATAAGTATTTATATTGATAAAAACGAAAGCGATGGTTGTAATAACTATTTGATTCCTGGAAATAAAGAATTTTTAAAATTAAATTACGTCGAAAATAAAAACAGCCATGAAAATGAAGCAAAATTTGGTATAATTAGTTATAATGAACCATATAAATATGGTAAGTTATCGCATATTCCCGAATCCCCAAAAGAACTCATTGAACCTGTCCGCATATTAATGGATAAAAATATTTTTGAAAAATTTCAAAAATTATATAAAAAATTAATAATTATAAATACAGAATTTGATGAACCCTTATATTATGATAAAGATATGTATGAATTATTAAATATAACCAATATCAATAATTATGTTTCAAGTAATGTAGTTTATAAATCAAAAGATACGGAAGATAGAAATAGAGGTTTGTATGGTAAGTTTTATGATGCGTTAAATTATTTTCAACAATATAATATAGAGAATATTACAAATATATCCATTGAAGGTCAGAATTTATGTAAATGGTATTCCGAATATAACGCGCTAAATGATTTATTAGCACAAGACATTACAAATACATTAAATTCAATTTTCAAAAAAAAAGGAAAATATTTATTTCAAAATAATAATCCAGTAAGAATTTCTACAAAAAACAGTAGAGGCACTCCATTACATCAGGATTCACAATCAATTATAATAAATAAAAGTGATATAAATAATTTTAAAAACGGTTCATATAGTCCAAAATATATTAACGATATGGAAGTTTTAATTGAAACACATCAATATGAAAACATTTTTAATTTTAATTATACTATATACGAAGAGTTTCCGACTCAGTCTATGAGATTATGTGAACATAGTAATGGAAATATGCAAGATAAATCATATTTTTACAGAATTAAACAAAATGTACCAAATGAAGGATTTTTATTTAATCCATCAAATTTATTACATTTTAGACAAAATCAATATAATGGACTATCTATTAGAGGTGATATTCGGATTATTGAGTTAAATGATTATAAAACTAGCAATTTGAAAAATGTAACTGGACCGAGACAGAATTCCAATGTATGTTTTGCTACAGTGAGCGATTGTAAAGATACAAACAGTATATATGGTGTTTTCTCTGATAAAATATATAAATAATAAAACGTTTTATTATTTAAATTATAATCTCATATAATAGTATAATATACTATATGAGTATTGCTTGGCCTCAAATGAATGATAAAATGGTGAATTCTGTGTCCGATATTCTAAAGTCGGGTAAATTAAATCAATGGAATAATCCTGCTGTAAAAGATTTCGAAACTAAATTCGCAAAACATATTGGTTCTAATTATGCAGTAGCTGTATTCAATGGAACAGTTGCTCTTGAACTTTGTGTAAAAACACTTGAATTGAAAGAAGGCGATGAAGTAATCGTTACATCCAGAACATTTTTAGCGTCTGCGTCTTGTATTGCTTGGTATGGGATTAAACCCGTATTTGTAGATGTTGACGAAGACAGTCAAAATATAACTTTAGAAACGATTAAAACGGCTATCACTATAAAAACAAAGGCAGTGATTCTCGTGCATTTAGCAGGATGGCCATGTGATGTGAAAGAAATTTGCGAATACTGTAGAGAAAAAAATATATATACAATTGAAGACTGTGCTCAAGCGCACGGTGCTAAATATAACGGAAGACATGTTGGTACGTGGGGGGATATTAACGCATGGTCATTTTGTCAAGATAAAATTATAACTACAGGGGGGGAAGGTGGTATGGTAACTATGAATAGCGAGCATTTGTATAAATTAGCGTGGTCGTTAAAAGATCACGGAAAATGCTATGATACTGTGTTTAATACAGAGCACCCTCATGGGTTTAGATGGTTACACGAAAATATAGGGACTAATTGGAGAATGATGCCAATACAAGCTGTAATTGGTAGTCATGCATTAGATGAATTAGAAGAATGGACATCACATCGCACTCATATTGCGAATATATATAACAATACCTTTAATGATATTGATGGTGTTCGATTAACACTCCCACCTTCGCATATAACTCACGCTTATTACAAATATTATTTTTTCATTGAATCATCTAAATTCAAAATATCACGCGATGAGATAATAAAACTGATTGAAAACGCAGGTGTTTTCGCACAAGCCGGATCTTGCGGTGAGGTATATAAAGAAAAGGCGCTTACACAATTCGCACCAGAAATCGATTTACCTGTATCAAAACGGTTGTTTGAAACCGCCATTTTGTTATTATGCGATCCCACTATTAGTGAAGATGTAGCAATTGAAAATGCTGGAAAAATAAAAAATATATTATTAAATAATATAGTATGAAGACAATCGCAATTTTCGGTGCGGGGGGTCATACAAAAGTGATCATTGATTTAATTCTAGAATTAAATCAATATACGATTGTTGGTATATATGACGACAATAAACAATATAGTTTCGAAGACATTCCTATTATCGGAAAAATAGATGGAAATGTGAATATTAATTATGATGAATATATTATTGGTATTGGAAATGATAATATTCGAAAACAGATATATGAACAATTTTCAAATCTAAATTGGGCAGTATTAATTCATCCAAGAAGTATAGTTTCAAAACGGGCAATAATAGACGACGGAACGGTTGTATTCGCTGGAGCAGTTATACAAACAGGTGTTAATATAGGTAAGCACTGTATTATAAATACAAATTGTAATATAGATCATGAAAGTTATATTGAAAACTTTACATCAATCTGTCCAGGAGTAACTATATGCGGAAATGTTACGATAGGCGAATTAACGTTTGTAGGTGCGAATTCTACCATTATACAGGGGAAAATAATTGGGGAAAAATGTATTGTTGGTGCTGGGACAGTTGTGATACGAAATGTTGATGATAATAGTAAAATTGTAGGAAATCCAGGAAGTATTATGTGAAAATAAATGAATAAATAATGATATTCATTTATTTTGTCTGATATATTATATAGATGCTAAAATTAATATTAACCAATGGTGAAGTTAATAATGGTGGATATTCAACCCTTGCGTTTAACGTATACAAAAATATGAAACAGAAATGTGATGTTGAATTTTATACTTTTATTTTTACCGATAAACCTGAATATGGTATTGATGAAATACAAATATCGGAACACAATAATGACGAATCCATATTTAATAAGTTAAAATCGGTTTTTTGTAAGAAACATTTCGACATAATCATTTGTACATCGCCATGGGCATTTTATATAACCTCGTTATATTTTAGCAAAGACAAAATATTATATATAAAAGGCGGTGGTATGAAAACAGATAAATATATTACTAATTTATCTGATACATATATTTTAGATACAAATGTTGATAATTATTTCGATCCATTGACTATTAAATTAGTATATGAAAACAAATTAGGGAGAAAAACGGGGGAAGGCTTTTACTGTTACTCAGGTTAAGATTCATATCATAAATGTTTTATTAAACCATTCAATTGGGTATTTATTCACATCATATTCAAATTTAAAGTAAAAAGGGTATATAAATCCAATTAAACAGTAAAATTTGGTTGTTTTTTCTGGTATAAATGTAGCATCTATTTCTGAAATATTGTTTTTACTTTTTAAATCATCTATGTAATGAAATTTATTTTCGTCGATATGATATTCAGTTTTAGAACGTACGTTTGTAATAAAATATTCAGGGATCTTGATATGTTGTAGTTTATCAAAAAATACATCTATATTTTTCTCAAATTTTTTAATAATAAAATAGAGGGTTTGTATTAGTTCTTCATATTCAAATTGTGTTATATATTTCAGAAATATACCTATTTCGTAAGCTCCCCAAATATTAAGTTTATTATTTAACTCTAAACCTATTTTCGCACATCTTAAAAATAAATCAAATGGTTCATGATTTTTTTGATGATATCCGATTTGTTCTACAGTCCATTTGTTTTTTAACCCGAGCTCGGTTGCTTTAACTTGAATCATACGGTCAATTGCAAAACTATTTTCATTTGAATATTTCATGTTATGTTTTCGCATTAATTCAATATTAAAAATTTTTATACCTAAAATCCGAAGTTCCAACCCTATACCAAAATTTATATCTTTTAAAGAATAGCAATATTGCCATGTATCAGACGGTTCACTTTGTATTTGTTTAACAATTTTATTAACACATTCAGTATTAAAAAATATCATATCTTCATCCATTTGAATTGCATATTTTGTAGAACATCGATTTATCATTGTATTTAGTGCGTCGTGCGGTAATTCATTTTTAATAATATTAATTACGCAATCATTATATTGACTTAATGCACTTTCCAATGCATATTTAAATTGTACATTATCTACTGAAAAAATATTTATAGTTGCTATCGGGTTGTTTCCCTTTTTAATGGTATAATTATTATCATATTTACTTGAACAAAACAAGTTTGTTCTTATATTATCTATAGTTGTATTCAGGTTATCTATGGTTACTCTACTATCATATAAATTTTTCTCTGAGAATTTACAAAATTTAATGTTAGGTAAATCCATAAAAATTTCATAATTATCACATACTAACACATTTGGTACAAAATTATAATGTGTAAATATATCTCTTATTTTGAAATAATCATCGGAATTAATTGTACATTCTTTAATGCATATAGTAATATAATATTCTTTACCGTTCGTATCATTAAAGTTTTCATATTTCATTTTTCTTAAATTATCATTTAGTTTGATAATAGCATATTCGTTATCGTTTGTTATTGGATCGGAATTGTCCATCGTTGAAAAATATAATACATCTGAAGTCCAAAAACAATACATACCATTACCTTTCTCTCTTATTAAACTATGATTAGTAACAGGATATGGTAATGGAATATTATTTTCTAACAATGTAAATCTGGATTTATTCGAATATTTGAATCCTGGATGATTTATTCCTATTTTAACTCTATAACAATTACCAGATTCATGTATAATGTCTTGTTTATTGATATTATAAAAATTTTCAAAGGAATTTGTAGGTTTTAATAATATTTGATCAAAATTTACTATTCTAGTATTCACTACGTCAGTTACCTTTCTAGTTTTCATAGCATTACATTGTGTTTCACTTAACGTTTCAAAATTAATTCCGTTTGAACTTGGTCCTGCAAATCCGCATCCGAACCCTGTTTTTTGATCTTTTTCATATGGAAATTTATTCATTGTTAAATAATTATCCAATGGTGACTTATATTCACGATTTTTTAATTCAGCAGTCAACCATAAAAATTCCTGAACAACATATTTGTCTAAAAATGGATATCTACCTTCAATACCATATGACCCTGCTACGTGTTCTTCTTTCATTAAATATGCTCTTTGAGCATTTCCGAAAAAATTTTTCCAAGGAAAAACACTTTCTAAATCATCCGGAAAATGCCCGCCAATTGTACTGTGATCAAAATATTTTACTCCGTTAAATCCATAGTCACTAAAAATTTCATCAGCACCACTACCTGATAAATAAATTTTTTCCCCGTGTTGTTTAGCAAGTGAACAAATATGCGAGCAACCAATACCGCCATTATCATCTGTTACAGTTTGACCCGTTTTTCTGAATTCAATTGTTTTTAATAATGTTTCTGCTGTGTTTTTGTTATAATTATCTTGTTTGATAAGTTCATTATATTTATCTTTCTCTCCATTATCAAAATTTAAATAATATTCTTCTGCGTTTTGTTTTAAAAAATCACGGGCTTTTAAAAAATCATCTCTTTCCAATTCTATTAAATTCGCATTATTTACAAGTTCTTTACGTTGAGCCATAACCGTTTTATCTTCCACATTAGATATACTGTATGCTGCGAACTCTATATTTTGCTTTGTTAATTCACATGCAATTGCACCACTATCATATCCTCCGCTCATTCCAATAAATACACCACATTTTGCATATTTTGTTCTTTTGTAGATTGATTGAGCGAACGCTTTATTCCAATCATCAAACGATGTTTTATGTTGGTTTAAGTCGAACGTATGTACTCTCATTTCGTTAATAATTTTGTTTGTACTTAAGTCTAATGTATATGTTTTGTTCGATAAAACCTGGTAGTTGTTTGTGAGCCCAATTCGGTCTAAACAAGATTTGTATGTAGATAATCCAAACTCGTCGCCATCAAAACCCATCCATAAAGGTCTTACACCAAATATATCAGTTGAAAATATCAAAATATTTTTAGTAAAATCAACTAATATAATTGCGAATTCTCCGTCTAATTTATTTATAAAATCCACGCCATATTTTTCATATAAAGGAACTAAACATTCTCCGTCGGATTTATAATCTCCAAATTCTTCAAAATTGTATATTTCGCCATTAAAAATACAAATTATATTTTCATCTTTGCTATAAAAGGGTTGGTCGGTAGGTGGCCCTGTCATACTTAATAATGTATGAACAAATGAGTAATTTTGTATACATTTTATGGAAGTTGAATCAGGTCCTCTTTTTTTTAAAAACTGCAAAACGAGTTCCATATCAAAGTCACCTAAATTTTTTGTAGTAAATAAAATTCCACACATATATATATTATACAAATTAATTTATATAATAATGGTTATGAATTTTTATATAATAATGGTTATGAATTTTTATATATTTTATATATTTTATATATAAAATATATAAAATATATATATGGATATTCAAGACTTTCAAGGAAAATCACCTTTGTTAACTAATTTTTACATCAAATTTCCTCATTTTAATTATCAACAATTTATTGATGATAATGAATTGCCTTTTAAAAATGAAGAAGAATGTATTCAATATATTTTAGACAATGAGGATGATTATAAATTGCAAGAAAAGGTGTTTCTACAAAAGCATAAGTTAATTAATTATTTTAATATTTTTGTAGGAATTTGTATCAATTATGGATATAGCGAGTTAATTAATTTTGATAAATATCATGTTCATAATCTGAAAAACGAAGATCTGCAAAATTATGATGATAAATTTACCTATGTATTAGTTGACGTGAACAATTTAAATGACGGCATTAACAATGAATATAAAAATAAAATCATTTTATATGTGAATAGTGATATAGATGATAAGTGTAAGTGTTTAATTGAAAAATATAATATTAAAAACTTTATTGTTAAAAATGCAGTATTAAAACATAGTTTATTAACTATGATTACAGATTATAAGGTAATTATGGAAGATAATGATTTTGATAAATGTTTTTATGAAATTTATAATTATAAAAAAAAATATGTATTAATTCCTGAAAAGGAATTTGAAGATATTTGCGAGGTTGATATTGAAATTTCAGTAAAAAGTGATGAAAGTACATTGAAACTAATGATTAATGGTTCGGAGTATGTCGAGAACATTGTTCCAAATGAATTAAATAAAATTCACATTCATTTACAAAACATTAATAAAATAGATGTAAAATATTTGTCTCAAGTGTCTTTTATATCATTTAAATATCGCAAAGAAAATGAGAAAATAGAACAATTATATCTTTCTGTAAATTTATACAAATACAAAGATGATAAACGAATTCACTCATGTCATAAATTAAATGATTATAAAGATATTTACAAACCTTGTTTTTTTTATGGAATAGCAAAAGAACAGGATATAGATGCTATTTTAAACCATAAAGGAAAAAAATATGTAATATTTAGTGGAGGTGATATTGATTTATTATACCATATCAATAAAAATACAGCATACACAAATACAAGATGGAATTTTTTAAAAAAACTACATAATTTGGATGAAATATATTATATACCTCGTTCTGAATTTATGATTAATGATATGAAATTATTAAATTATAAATATACATATTATCCCTTTTATGGAGATGCTTACTCTACATATGATATAAAACCTAAAGGTAATAAAATATACTTTTATACATATCCTGATTATCAGAAATATTTATATGGACATTCAGTTGTACAAGAAATAAAGAAACGAAAACCTGAATATGAATTTATACAATTAACACACAATAACGCTTATTTACAAAACAAGGAATTTTGTGATGCAAATAATATATCTACTTGTGAAAGTAATGATGAATTGATAAAGAAGTATCAACAATGTTTTATAGCAATACGCTTGACTAATCATGATGGAATAGCCAATTCCGTATTAGAGTTAGGTTCATTAGGTATTAAAACTATTTATAATGATAGTAATTGTCCTGCAGCATTAACGTATAATTCAATTGATGACGTAATTAATCATATTGAAAATGAGAAGAAAACTATAGGAACTATAGATGATAAATTCGTTGAAAATGTGAAAAAATTTATCACACCTGATGAAAATATATATTATACTAGTTTTTATGAGTAAACTATAATATATTGGAACAAATGATTTAATATATTATAATATATAGATCATACTTTTCTGAGTAAATTATTAAATACTTTATTCGATTAAATTTCTTCTTTTGAGTATTTCGCAATATCTTTCTGCTACCTTTTCATCTGTAAAATTATCTCGTATATATGCAAAACCTTGTTTTGCAATTTTAAAGCCCTCATCGGTTCCTAAATATTTATTGTAATGGTCTATATTTATTATTAATTTATTGTTTTCATCGATTAACATCGGCACATAATGAACATAAGGTATCAAATCTAGATCTGTTTGCAATATATCATTTGGTTCTATAAACGCCAGACATCCTGAAAGCATGATTTCCCATAATTTACATAAATGGAAGTCTAATGGAAAGTCACCAAAGCACATAAATGCTCCCATATATTTACTAAGAGTTCTTAAATAACGAATGCCTCTCTCTTCATCATATTTTGTATTTGTTCTATTATATATTTCATAAGGCATGATTTCAACAATATTTGAAAAATCTTCTCTTTGATCTAAATTAATTACTCTTTCTTGTAAATATGATTGTTCAATATTTTTTTTTAGAAAAGTAATAATCTTTCTATGTGAATATACCGAAGTTGAACCAGACATAAGTATTTTTCGTTCTCTATTAAAATAATTATCAAAATCTTGCAATTCAAATATTTTTTTGTTATTCGGATTATAAGAAAATGGTATAAATTCAGTTTTTTCCGCATATTTACTTTTAATGTTATTGAAATATTTTTGTGAAGATGTAATAATTAAATCTATATTTTCTATTATATTGCTATTATTCAATTTATGATGTTCTATATTTAACACATTATAATTATCAATATTTTTCAATGTATTCAACGCATGTGGGTCATATATTGAAAAAAATTGATATTTTGACTTGAAATTTTTCGCTTCTCCTCCCTCAAAACAATGAACAATAGAATTTTTATATTCTTTTTCAATTATTTTTAATAAACATGGTAAATCTTTTTTATGATATTCTTCTACAAATAATTCATTAAAATTATACTTAAAATTTTCTTCAAGATCATAATATTTTTTTGCTTGTTCGGGTGGTAATAATTCATAAAAATAAAGTAAATTGATATTATTTTTTTCTAAAATATGTTTCGCATTTTTTAGAAAATCATATTGACTTAACACTTCTTTTGAAACATTGTAATCAATGCAAGGTGGATGAAATATAATCAAATTCATATAATATAATATACTATATTATATTTTTCATAATATATTATATTATATTATATTCATATAATATATTATGAAAAAAATAATTTTTGCTTCCGGCGATTTTCCCCTATTTGGAGGAGCAGCTACAAATGTATATGCATTAACAAAATGGTTAAATAGCAAAGAAGATTTTAAAGCAATTACCGTTGTAAATTATAGTTTAGAATTATCCATAGATAAATTAGATCCTCATGGTACAGGATATGTGTATCATATTCAAGATTGGAAACAAGAAAACATTAAAAATGATATAATCAAATATTTGGATGGTGAACCTGACGCAATTTATATCAAAAAATGGATCGTTGGACATTATTTAAAACTACTTTTTCCTAATAGTAAATTTTTCTATATCTTATCAAGTGTAATTTCATCTGAATATGATTGGAAAAATAAAGATAAAACATCATTGTATACAGAAGAAATAATACCCAAATGTATAAGAGACTTAACGTTTACTGATAAAATTATTGCTAATAGTAAAATATCCCAGTCCATTTTATTGACTTTTAATAAAGATACAGATGTAAATATAGCATACACATCATTTATTATTAATAATGGAAAAAAACATTCATTTTTAGAATTAAACAATAATATTGATGAAAATTGGAAGAATAGAAAATATGATATAGGTTTTGCTTCGTCTTGTTGTAATCGTGATATAAAAAACATAAAACTATTTATTGATACTATTACAAACCAACGGTTTAATGATAAACAAAAATTAATAGTTGGTAAAAATTCGGAACAGTATAATAGTATTGAAAATTGTACTTGTTTTGATATTTTACATCATGATGATTTGATGGAACAAATTAAAAATACAAAATTAATAATAATTTCGTCACATTATGAATCATTATCAAATTTTATGATAGAAGCTATAAATAGTGGGTGTAATATATTAATTAGCAATACAATTGGTGGAAATGAATTTATAGTAGATGAATGTATTGCAAATACAGACTCTGATTTTTTAGAAAAAACAAGTATTTTATTAGAAAAACAAGTAAAATGTTTAAAAAATGATTTCACTTATAGTGAAGATAAATTAATGAATGATTTATTTTTGAAATAATAAAATATTGTTATATTATATAAATGTGTTTTAAAATAGTTTTATACATGAATTGTCACGCAAATGAAATTTTACATTATATGCGTCTACATGATAAATTTAAAGATTCAAAATTTATTATAATGAGTAGTTATGGTAGCATAAATCGTGCGAAAGAAATAGGTGATGATGGAGATTTAATTGTATTTAATGAATATAAGTCTGATATTGAAGAATGTGATATTTTTATCTATAATCCGATCAGTGAATTACAAGGGTTTTGGTATTATAAAAACATATTAAAATACTTAAAAAATGATGTTATTACAATTAAAATACCATATTATAGATCGGGAATTTATTTATATGGTTCACAAGATGGAAAAACACACGGTGGAGTACAAATATATAATAATTCCTTTGCGATTGGGTTATCAGGAATATTAATAGGAAATTTTTTCGCGAACAATGAACATAATATGGAAATGTTTGTCCAATTAATGAATAATATAACTGAAGAAAGAAAAGAATATATTAAGAAAAAAGTTGATGGAGATTTACAATTATTCAAAGAATTAAATGAACAAAAAAGTGATATAAACATGTTCGATTTTTTTCAAAATAATTATACAAAGTATCAACTTTTTCTAAATTATGATCATCCATCTAGTTTTTTTTTTAAAAATTTAGTAGAGCGTATGTTAGATATTTTTTTCAATATAAAAGTAGATTTTCCAATAAATAATGTTGATCTTCTTGCAACATATAGCCAACCTATCGTTGACGTCATTAAAACGGAACTAAATTTAACATTTAATACTGATAATGTAGTATTTCAGGATATAATTTTAAAACGCGATGATTATATTAGATTGTATTATTTAATGAATTATAACGATAAATATATTTATAGTAAAGACTACAAGAGTATATTAGACGAAAATAATATAGTTTACACATTATTATAAACAAAAATATAATTACTAATATAATTATATTTTTTTTAATTTTTCTCTAAGAAATCTATGATATTTTTACCTGTATTAAAATTAAATTGTGTATCTTTTATATTTGAATAGTTCTCTAATATATATAATAATTTAGAACTCCATTCTTTATTTGTATAAGATTTGCAAATTAAAAAGTCAGGAAAAACTTCATAAAACCCTATATTTTTAGTAATTAATGGTAAACATTTATAATAAATTGCTTCTCTAATTGTATTAGAATTCGCATCAAATAAAGAAGGGAATAATAATACTTTCGATTTACTCATATATTCTATACATTTAGTTTGTTCGCATAAACCAACACATTGTGTATTAGGTATATCTATAAACTTATCAAAATTACTACCAATTATCATTTTTGTATATTTATCAAATTTGGGATTTCTTAAAAAAATATCAATCAAAAATAAGTTATTTTTATCAACCCTGTCTAAACGACTGCATGCAATTACAATATCAAATTCTTTAGAATTATTAATAAAATTAGATTGTATATTGATACAACTTGTTGTATCCACTATTGAAGGATATATCTTATTTTGAAATGTAGGATAAATTTTATTAAAGATATCATACGATAATTTACTATTTATAACAATCTTATCACATAATGTATTACATTTTATTTCCTCTGGTATTTTAAAATCTATACTAAAATCCTTATTCAAAATATCCTCTGATGATTTACCAACATAATGACTAAAATGGTTTATACCTGAAACCAGATAAACTGTATAGCATTTGAATATTTCTTTACAAATATAAGGAGCTCTATAATTTTTCGCCAAACAATAGTTAGGTTCTACTTTCAAATACGATTTCACATCATTTCTAATTTTATTTTCGTCATATTTTTTGAAATTGTATAAAAAGACGCCTCCGATATTTTCTGGATCGTAATCTATATCTAATGTAGTATCAAAAAATACTCCGGTTGTATTATAACCATTTTGTCTTAAAAATTTTATTATTTGATAAGCATTTGTAGCAGCACCTCCATATCCTGGATATTGTGTACTACTAACAACAATATTTAATTTTGTTTTACATCCATTAAATGTACTCTCTATCTTACTATTACTATATGATTCAAAGAAGCTATTTTGTTGTATATATTTTATTTGTTTATAATAATTTGATATTTCGGTATGATTAACATTTTCTATACATTCAAAACCATTTTTTTTATATTTAGAACAATTTTCTCCAATTAAAAGTACATTTTGTTTATCTTTTAAAAAATTAATAGACATATCAACATTTTTTATTTTTCTTTCAAAATTAGAAACTATTAATCCATATTCATATTTTCTATTTTCGAAATCAGGATCATCTTCTATTTTTTTATTATAATATGGTACAAAACCAGAATAAAAAACATAAGTATCTAAATTATAAATATCTTTTAATATTTTTTGAGTTAATTTACTATTACAAAATACTTTATCTGATATTTTTATTTGGTCAAGAACAGCTACATTAATATATTTATTATGATCTTCTAAAGTTTTTAATTCATGATAATACTTATCTAAATTATTAGGATAAATTCCCCCAACACAATAATAAACAGGACAATTACAAATTTGTTTTAGGTCAATCTTTACAAAACTTTTTAATATAATTAAATCAGGATTAAAATCGACTATTTTATTTTCTAAATCTGATAAATCAATTATACAATAATTTTCATTTGATTCATATTTTTTGTTAGTTGAAGAATTAAAATTATAATAAACTGCAAAAGTATTATGTGTATCAGAATAAAAATTTTGTAATTCATTACAATTAGTAGCAGCTCCTCCATAACCTGGATAATCACCACAAATAAAAAGTATATTATTAAATTCAGAAATTAAATTAGTAAAATAGTCAATATTTTTATAAATAATATTTAAATTATTATTTGTTATTTTATCATCATCAAAAGAAGAAGTTAATATAATATTAATTATATCATCTACACAATCCCATTTTAAACCATAATCACTTAAATTATGTACTACTGGAATATTCATTGCTTCCATTTCTTGTACCATATTTGCATTTCCGTCATTTTTTGTTAATCTTAAACCTATAAAACATTGAGCATATATTTCTGGCATTTTTTCATTTGGTACATTCAATTCATTACTGTATATATATTCATATTCTGGTAATCTTTTTATTACTTCTTCATATATTTCTTTACCATATGATTCTTCACGATCTTTTCCAAATCCATTATAAATTAAAATTTTATTACCTAATTCAGGTACTGGTTTAAATATGTCGGTATTAACCAAAGTAAAATCAAATTTAATCGGATTTAATTTTTTATCGTTTAATCTTTTATATATATCGTCTGATATTGCAATATGATATACATTAATATCATTAATTTCAGATAAATGAATAATTCTTTCTACTTTATCAAATAATGCATCATTGCCCCCCCACATCAAATATTTATTACCTTTATGATTATTTATTTTATTAATATCATCCATATTATAAATACCAAAAAATAATGCATCATCAGTATCATTATTATATGTAACTAAATCATATTTTTTAAGAATTCTATCTTCAAAATGTTTTAAAGTATTTGAAATATATAATTGTTTAATACTTTTAATATCAAATATATTTTTTGTATTATTATTCATATTGTTAGTATCAATTATATTATCATCTACATTTGATATATTCTTAGATATTATATCAACATATGATAAATTTTTCTGAACCAATTTACTCAATACAATATGTTCTTTAATATTGAATTTTTTTATCAATTGAATTATTCGTAATCTTTGATATATTTTAATATTTGCATCATTGCCTCCCCATAAAATCCATTTTTTACCTTTATGATTTTGTAGTCTAGTAATATCACTTTTTTGATACATACCCCAAAATAATGTATTTTTTCTGTTATCAGAATATTCATTAAAAATTATATTTTTTAAAAATGTATTTCTGTTATCATTGAGTGCTTTAGATATATGTATTTGTTCTATTTTATTATCATCTAAATATTTTTTAATATTCATTATATAAATAATTTATATATTAATTATATAATGGTTTAATACATTTTTTTAATTAAAAAAATCTTTTAGTAAATTAATAATATAATCTTGTTCCTCTTGGGTAATTTCACCATAGCATGGTAAATTAAATATTGTGTTACAAACTCTTTCAGTAACTGGAAGAGATCCTAATGTACAATTTAAATATTGAAAACATTCTTGAGTATGTAATGGTGCTGGATAAAATATTGCTGCATTAACTTTATTATCTTGTAAATGTTGAACAATTGCATCTCTGATTTCTTTAGAGTTAACTAATAATGAGTATTGTGCCCAAGCACTCATTCTTTCTGCTTTTACAATTGGTAATCTTAAGCCTTTGGCTTCTAATTCTTTTAAATTTTCAGAATAATAATTTGCACAATTATTTCTTGCTTGAAGTGTATTATCAAAATATTGTAATTTTACATTTAAAATTGCTGCTTGAATAGTATCTAATCTACCATTCATTCCTATATATTTATGTTCAAATCTTTTAACACCTCCATGACTTTTTATAGCTTTCATTTTTATAGCTAAATCTTTATCATCAGTAAAACAAGCACCACCGTCTCCATAACATCCCAATGGTTTCGATGGGAAAAAACTAGTAGTCCCAATAGTCGTCATAGAACAACTTCTTCTTCCATTTAATGTTGCACCAAAACTTTGAGCACCATCTTCAATAACTGGTATATTATGTTTATTAGCAATTTCATTTATTCTATCTAGATCAGGTATTTGACCATATAAACTAACTACAATTATTGCTTTAGTTTTTGAAGTTATTTTTTCTTCGATTTTATTTATATCCATATTAAAAGTTTCATCTTCGATATCAACAAATACTGGTTTAGCATTAATTAAAGAAATTACTTCTGCGGTACTAATCCATGTATGTGCAACTGTAATAACTTCATCATCAACACCTACATCCAGTGCTAATAAAGCAATTTTTAATGCATCAGTTCCATTTGATACAGAAACGCAATATTTTGACCCGGCAAATTCTTCTAAAGCTGGTTCTAATGCTTTAATTTCAGGTCCATTTATGAAAATACCATGTTCTAATACTGTAGATATTGCAGTATCTATATCTTTTTTATGAGTTTTATATTCTCTTTTTGGATCAAACATTTGAATTGGATAAATCATTTATATATAATTTTATATAAAAAAAATTATTTATATAAACCAAATTATATAATTTTATATCTAGTTTTATATTTATATAATTTATATAAATATAAAATGACAAAACTAGGTTTAATAGGAGGCGGATATTGGGGTAAAAATTTAATTAGAGAGTTTAATAATATGGGTGCATTACATACTATATGTGATATTAACGAGGATGCTCTTAAAAATTATAATAATGTATATCCTAATATTAAAACAACAAACGACTGGAATTCAGTCTTAGAAAATCAAGAAATTGATAGCGTATGTATTGCTTTACCTGCAGAAATGCATTATTCATTTTCTAAAAAGTCATTACTAGCAGGTAAAGATGTTTATGTAGAAAAACCAATTACCTTAGATATTAAGGAGGCATCCGAATTAGTAGAAATTGCAAAAAAAAATAATAAAATTCTAATGGTTGGTCATTTATTACATTATCATCCATGTATTCAAAAAATTAAAGAAATGATAGCAGAAGGTAAAATTGGAAATGTAAAAAATATTGTAGCAAATAGACTTAGTTTAGGTATATTTAGAGTACAAGAAAATGTTTTGTGGTCTTTTGCTCCACATGATATTTCAGTAGTATTAAATTTATGTGGTGATAAATTACCCGTAAGTGTAAATTGTCAGGGATATGATCATATTACTAAAAATATACATGATATTACAAATTCTATATTAAAATATGACGATAAATATGTGAATATTAATGTAAATTGGTTAAATCCATATAAAGAACAAAAAATGTCTATAATTGGTGATAAAGGTATGTTATTATTTGATGATACGGTAAAAGAAGATAAACTAGTATATTTTCCTAAATATTTAGAATTTACATCAGATTTAAATAAATTACCATTGCCAATAAAAAATAATCAAGAAATTATAAAAGTCGATTTAAGTATATCGCCTTTATTAAAAGAATGTCAACATTTTATTGATTGTTGTCAAACTAGAAATAAACCAATTACAGATGGTGAAGAAGGATTAAGGGTATTAAAAGTATTAAATTATCTACAAAAAAGTTTAGAAATTAAAAAAGAAATAAATATAAATGAAGAAGAAATTGTTGAAAATAAAAAAAATTTTGTACATCCATCCGCTGTAGTAGATGATGGAGCTGATATAGGCGAAGGAACAAAAATATGGCATTATAGTCATATTTGTAAAGGAGCTAAAATTGGAAAAAATTGTAATATTGGACAAAATGTATTTATAGCAGGTGGAGCAGTAATTGGAAATAATTGTAAAATACAAAATAATGTAAGTATATATGCTGGTGTACAAGCTGAAGATTATGTATTTTTTGGTCCATCATGTGTTTTAACAAATGATATAAATCCAAGAGGAATGCATAGTAAAGGAGGAGAATATATTTGTACTAAATTA
>Ga0209533_1001126_pt1 | contig 25325 bp, 34 predicted proteins | sample COG_04_FD_184748 | JGI IMG/M metagenome (GOLD analysis project Ga0209533, IMG submission 184748) | Pelagic Microbial community sample from North Sea - COGITO 998_met_04 (SPAdes) (version 2) | ecosystem: Environmental > Aquatic > Marine > Neritic zone/Coastal water | place: Helgoland, sampling...
TCCTGTTAAGGTCGGGCGATCTTAACAGGACAGGCAACAGGCGGCAACAAGCTGCGCAACAGCTTTCGGGCGGAACGACAGCCCGATGGGGTGCGTTTTAAAACCGACAAGGAATATGCCGAACGCCACAACGAAGGCTTGTCGGGAATGCCTAAACGACAGTTTATAGGCAAGTCCAAAACGTTGACTAAAAAGGTGATCAAAAAAATTGAAAAGGGAATCGATAAAATATTAGACAAATGAAAAACTCAGTAGAATTAACTCAAACAAACTTGGCGTCAAAGTCGCATGTGGAATTGGCGCGCAAAGCCGATAGTATGGTGCTGGATTTGGTCAAGCAAAGCCACTCTGTATATCGGCGCGAAATAAACGACTGGCAACAGGCACGCATGACGCGTGAGAGCATCGACAACCCTCGCACGCACATGCTGCAGCGGTTGTATAAAGATGCGATGCTGGACACGCATTTATCTGCCATGGTCGAAAGTCGCATTTTAAGGATCCAAAACAAACGCTGGGTCATCACTGACGAAGCGGGCGTGTCTAATCCCGACAAAACGGATCTGATCACACGCAAGTGGTTTGGCGACGTGGTGCGGTTGGTGATGGAGTCTATTATGTATGAATATTCTTTGATCCATTTGTACAAAGAAGATGGCGAAATTAAAGCCGTGCGCAACGTGCCGCGTGGTCATGTCTTGCCCGAGCCACAGCTGGTGATCAAACATGTGTACGACACCACTGGGCTGGACTATACGGCATTTCCCGACGATCTGTTGTTTGCCAAAATGTATGACGGGCGCGGACTGCTGGAAAAGGCAGCACCTTTGTGTATTTTAAAACGCCACAGCTGGGCGTCTTGGGACGAATTTGAACAAATATTTGGAATGCCTATCCGTATTGCCAAGATCGGCAGCACGTCTGATAAAGTTAAGGACGAAGTGGCTAGTTGGTTGGATCAAATGGGGACTGCCAGCTATGGTGTGTTTCCGCAGTTTGCCGAGATCGACATAAAGGAATCCAACAACCGCGATGCGTTTAATGTCTTTATGAAAAAAATTGAGACCGTAGATGCTCAAAACAGTATTTTGATCAACGGGCAAACGATGACCAGCATGGACGGCAGCAGCTACAGTCAAGCGGAAGTCCACCAAAAAACGCAGGACGAAATAAGCGAAGCGGATTTGAAAAATGTCCTGTACTGGCTCAACGATACGTTGCTGCCTGTGATGCGTCGCATGGGCTATAAAATTGCGGACAACGAACGGATTGGCGTGGAACGTGTAACGGATCCTGTGCAAAAAATAAAGACCGATGCTATTTTGATGCAAAACGGCTACAGGCTGTCGGATGACTATGTGGAGCGCACTTATGGTGTTGAGTTGGACACGACTAATTCCGAACCGCCAAAAAAGGATTAAAGGCACTTGATTTGCTGTACCGATCCACTTGCTGCGACGGTGGGCATTACACATTGAGTGCCGACGACACCCCTCGCATTAGCGCAGCTGTATTGGACGATCTGATCAAAAGTACTTTTGACGGCACCACCTTTGATCGCAAAAAACTACTGCAAGAAACGGCGCAGCTGTTCGACTTAGGCGTGGGTAAAGGGTATGGTAAACAGCTGGCAAAGGTTGGCTTTAATTCACCCGACTGGCGCATGCTGACCGAGCTGCATTATAACGTGGGCGTGTTTGCGGCTTTTAAAAATCACAATAACATACAGGATTTGGTGAAGCTGCTGAAAACCAAGGACGGGACGCTGCGCAACTGGAATGACTTCAAAACGGAAGCGCGCAAGCTCAATGCGACATACAACCAGCGATGGCTCAAAACAGAATACGACCAAGCTGTGACCAGCGCACGTGCGGCACGCAAGTGGCAAGATATTGAACGCACCAAGTCCATATATCCTAATTTGGAATATCGTGCGATAGGCGATGACAGGACGCGTCAGCTGCACCGCAATTGGCACGGCATGATCTTGCCTGTGGGGCATACTTTTTGGAATACGCACTACCCACCCAACGATTATGGCTGTCGCTGTACGGTACGCCGAACAGACAGGGCTGTGGACGAAAAGGGTTACGATAGCAAAAACATGCCCGACCTGTCGCCGCAATGGAACCAAAATGTGGGCAAAACGGGCAAGGTGTTTGACAGCGACCATCCGTATTTTAAAACACAAGGCTTCAAAGACGTTGCTAAATTTGCCAATAAGGCGTTGCTTGGCATGCAGGCTGTAAACATTCGGCAGCACTTGCGCGCCACTGCGATTGGCAAGACATATACAAGTCCAGCAGGCAAGGTTGGTGTGACAGGCGGATCAATTAAAAAACTACTACGAAATAACTACCACAGCAATTCACTTTTGTGGGATCTCAAAGGTTTGTTAAAAAATGCGGTGTTGGTGAAGTCTGCTGCCAATACCAAAGCTGCCAACACCATGGTGGTGCGCTACCATTACTTAAAAGCAAGGGCTGGCGATGGTAAAGAGTATTACTTGAATGTTCGGGAGTTGAAAACGGGTGAGCTGATCCTGTATGCCATTACCTATGGCATGAAATAACAACGCCAGCCCATTTACGCGGAATCGAGCTGTCCACGGCTGTTGCTGACGTTGTTGGTGCAAATATACACATTTTTTTTAACTACAATTTAACCCATATTACTGCACCCTGTGGATGTTTGTAAGGTATAGGGTTATCATAACGTTTGGCATCCGATAATATCCAAGGGTATTTCCACTTTTTAAGCAAGTTGGGATCTTCAATTTTATGCTTATTAAAATATTTGTCGTTTGCCTTTATAGGTGCTAAGCAACCCATTAAATTAGCTTCGCCAACTATCACCCCGCTACTAGCTTCGATCAATCCTATTTTACCAGTTACTTTCGTTTTAGCACTTCTCATTTCCCAAGTCTTACCCTCATCAAATATTTTGTCGAGCCAACTTTTTTGTATTATTAATCCTTTTTCAATCATAGGTAATAAACAGCTTTAAACCGCATAACTGGCTTCTTCATTAAGGATGGCAACGACTGTGCGTGGGCTGATGTAAAATTCATCAGAGAGCTCTTGGAGGATGGCATCGTATCGCCACTGTGGGTGTTTGGCGGTCAACTCATTGAACCGCTGTTTGATGCGGGAGTTTCGTTTTTGGATCAATTTTTTAGAACGTGCCATGTAGCAAAGTTAAAAAGTGTTTTAGTGTTTTGCAAGGCGAATTTTAACGACACAATTATTGAATTAAACTCTGCTGTAGTAGCCAAAGGGCATCATCATGCATGGCGTCGTTGCCACTCATTTTGTAAAAGCCATAATCAGGTTTAACATCACCATTGACAATGGTATTGGCGAAAACAGGAAATGTGAGGTCTTTGGATTGAAATACAGACAGATCTAAGGAGTCACGGTAGGCAAAAAAATAGCTTGTGGTGGTTGGGTTTGCCCAACGGTGGACATACTGTTCAATATCTTGGCGGGTGGCAATGTTATTGTATTGGATCACCCAGTACCACGCATTTTGGTGTTTGAAGCTTGTTGCCTCGGTTATGGTGGGTGTTGGCGTGGGTTCTGTGTTTGGGTTCACGAGGTTTGCAATAACAACTACAACAATAACAGCAGCTGCGATCAGTATACTTTTTTTCATGATATAAATTTAGGGTTGTTCAAATATAGTAAAATCAACGAATATTATCTATTTAGAAAATTTCTCCATTCATCTTTGACCTTATAAAGTACAAATAACCCAATAATGAGCATGATTGCAATCTCTAAAATATCGCTAATTGGTACATTAGTATCTATAAAATAAACAGCGAGTATGATGCCATAAAAAGCACAGATCACTAATATTGGAATTATTTGCTTAAATTGTTTCATAATTAATTTTAGGCATCTAAAAATAGTAAAATTAATAATAACCCTCAAATCATAAAATCATGGAAGAATTTCATCAATCAGTTAAAGCAACTTTATACGAAAGAGCAAAAAAACCATTTACAGGCACCTTTATTTTGGCATGGATTGCTTGTAACTGGAAACTATTGGTCGCTATCTTATTTATCAATGAAAAATACTTAAGTGGCACACGAATTGACTATATAGAAAGTCTTGATCTTTTGAAGTCCACAAATTTAGTTTGGGAACCATTAGGAGTAACCGTAGCTGCTATAGTACTTTTTGGCATATTGAACATACTCGCCTCTTTGCTTACGCTTCAATTTAAAAACTTTCAATTTACACATATAGACAAGCGAACCAACATAGATGCAGCTAGTTATGGGGAATTGTTGGATGAGTTAAAAAGCATCAAGGAAAAATGGGCAAAAGAGATTGAAACACTTAAGTTAAGTAGAGAGAGTTTGATGAAGTCTAATTCTGAATATATTAATAATTACAACATATTACTTAAAGAAGCGAATGAACTTAAGGAGGGTTTAAAAAGAATTGAACCGCAATCAGAAGATCTGTTGACACAATCAAATATATATAAAGAAGCTTTGAAGAAGGCTTCTGAATTATTAGATAGGTATAAAGAAGACCATGGATCTGTCAAAAGACCAAGGAAACTTTTCAAGAACATGAATAAAATAGAGAAAAGTAAGACTTTAGAAGAAATAATACTCGGTATTAATAAAGCATACGATCGTTTTACAGAGTAATTCTCAACTTTCTTTGCTGTGCAGGTTTACTTGTCTTTTTTAATAAAGACGGTTGGTGTCATATCTAGCCAAACAGGCGGCTGTGTTTTTCCACTTAACACACCGAGCCATAATTTGCCATGAAACAAAAATTTTAGCCTTTGCCAAAAGGATGCTGTCCACAAAGAAATACATTCGCCTCTTTGGGATTGGTGGATAAATAAACTGCCACATTCTTCATCAGTCATTTCTGCAGGTTTTTTTAATTCGATTGTCGCTTCTTTAAAGTGTTTTGGTGTCATCTGTTTTTTGTTTTTATGATTGTTAATTATTTATTATTGCATTAAAACGCTCCATAACAGTCGATATGCCGTAACTTCACTTTGTTCGCTCCGCATATCTTAGTGTTGGCAGTAATATTGCTTTAACCACCTATACTACTACCTATTATACTCATTACAAGCACAGACCATAGTAATTCACTTTTTGTCATTTCACTTACAAGTTTGTCTGTGTCTGTAAAAACCTCTTTTACTTCCGAACATCCAGTTAATAACGATAACAGCAAAACTACTGCCAACACTATATATAAATAATGCTTTCTTTTCAGTTTAAAATATTTCATTTGTTTGTATTTATTAAGTTATTGTTTATTCAAAAATCACAGCGTATCAAACGCACTATTCATATATTTTAACGTTAGTGGTAATGTTACAATTATTCTACGCCATTTTTTGATTAAGATCACCTGTGATGTTGACTAATTGTCTAAGCTCATATTCAGTGAATGAATGATGGAAATTTTCCAAAACCGTGCGGATGATTTTCTCTAAAAAATACGCCTTGTAATAATCTAATGTGAGGCTAGTTTTCGTTTTGCCATTAAACTGCAGTGTGAGCTGCTTTTTGATGAACTTTTCCGCCAAGTGATTGCTGATGGACACCAGCACTCGGCTTTCTTCTGTTGCGATGCCTGCCTTGGGTATTTTTTGCCAAATGGTATTGACGGCGGACAGCTGATTGACAGTGAGTGTGATTTTGATTGTTGGAGTCATTATGGTTTTGGTATTTCATTCAACTTATTGTACACTGGGATGTCAAGTTCCTTTGCGAGCTGTAGCTCTAGCTTGGCTCCTTTGCTGTCTTTGCTGCAAGGCAAGGTATATACCGCATCGGCGGTCATTAGCGCGGCGATACAGAGCTTCATAGCAGCTTGCCACGTGGTTTTCCAGTTATTAACTACAGCCAACGGATTGATGGCTTCATGCCCTTGTTTTTTAATGGCGATGTGGGCAGTGCCAAACTTGTGAGTGCACTCTACAAGTGACGTGCCTGTGACTTTTCCTGCGATATATACTTTCATGATTCTGCTGTTTTGGTTTTCACAATAAGTCCGTTGTAGGGCTCCCAGTGGTCTTTGACCCAAATGTTGATGGGCTTGCCTACGGCTAATTTTTTGACCTCAACCATTCGACCGATCCAAATGCTGACTTGAAGATTGGCGTGTAATATTTCGCCGTCTTTGTCGATCCATATTTGCAGCAGATCCTGTCCTTTGTCTTCAAAAGTGATTTGATAGGCTGTGGTCGCTTTGAGCCATTTTTTAAACTGAAAAAGCGTGTTAAACGTTAAGTATTTGTGTTTTGATTTCATAGGTGTGTGCTTAGAATTTAACATTTTGGACAGCTGGTGGTGGTTGGGCTGTGGCAGCTGTAACATTTTGGACACTGCCAGCCTTTTGGTGGTGGGCAGTGGCAATATTTTTGATGGGAAATAGTTACCGAGCTGCTTATAATTCCTGTGCAAACTTGGCAGTATGTTATTGTGATCATGTTTCGTGGGTTATATTAATTACTCGTTGGCAGTGGGTACAAACGGCTGCCACCGTTTCGACGGTGCAGGAAGTGCTTAACACGACTGGTCTGGTGGCAGGATGTATGCAAATGACTTTGGTCATGCTTTCTGTTTTAGCAGCACTTGTTCGAGCTGATGGATGGTTACTTGCAGCTGTGTGGGTGATTGCTGCATGAGGGCGATCTTGTGGCGACAGTCTAAGGCAATGAACCGCCCAAGTCGTTCCAAGCTCGGGATCTTTACATCAGCATTTTTTGGGTGTGGCATTGTCCAGCCCAGTTGTCTGCATAATGACAGTAGGTATCTGTGTGCTTTGTTTTTATTGTCAAAAAAGGCGTATTTGTAATATTTCATTTTTCGGAATTTAAAAGGTGGTGTTTGATGCTTGATAAAAAGTTTAAGTTTGCCTTGGCTCCGCGCTTACCACTGTTGGTTCTAGCACGTTTTAACTTGAGTTCAAAGTCTTCAATTATTTCATCAAGACGATCGATTAGCTGTTTTTTAGGCATTACGTTTATTGGATCCATGTTTTTAGCTATTAAAAATAAGGTGAGAAAAAACGACTGTAAATAGGATCACTTCTGCCCAAAAAACAGCGTTTTTGAGGGCGGGTTGGCTAGATAGCAGTTTTGCGATTCCGAGCATTAAAACGGCTGCGAATGCCATCCATAGTCCGCCGATTGGCCACCACGACAATAGTGCGGCGATGGCTGTGAAACCATAATGTAAATACACCGATAAAGACGGTCGGTGTTCATAGTTGGGTGCGGCGGTTCCAAGGATCAATGCCGCAGCTGCAGCTTGCAAAAATGGATCCGATTGAGTGAAAATGATTGCCAACGCCAGCATGGGCATTGCCATGGTGTATGTGTACTTTGTTTTGGCGTTGTAATACAGCGCGCTGTAGCTTTTAGGCACTCCAACATAGGCGACAGCCCATAGGGTAAATAAGACGAATAAAAGGATAGTGATTGTGATTGTGATCATGATTTTAAATTTTAAAGGTTTTAGTTTCCATAGGCGCATCGGTGTCGATGACCTCTTTTATGTAACGTTCAAAAGCGGCGGTTTCAAAAGCTGTTAATTCTGAAACGGCGATCCACTTGTCGTCCATGTCTTTGTAGACTACTTTTCTGTTTACCATTATGGACGTGCTGGTGATTGGTTTTACAACTATTTTAGGCATCGATTTTGATTTCAATTAGTAGCGAAATGATTAAAACCCAAAAGGACACCACCATGGTTCCATCAATAGTTAATTGATGTTCGGGCTTAACAAACCACCGCCCAATGCTGCATAATGAGCAAATTATAAATGCGATGAAAGTGATGCTTTTTATAAGTGATTTCATAGGTGTGTGTGTTTTTGCCGATCGTAACATTCAATCATTGCCACTGCCACTGCAGCAACTTGTATCAGCTCTTTTCGGTAGTCGTCTGTTTTATTGGTGATATAATTAAAATGCGTTTCTAGTGCGGCTTTTTGAACCTCGCCGACTTCCTCGCCGAGTATGGCACACCACTCAATTTGGCTGTGATTTTGAACGCCCCACTTTATGTCCTGGGTGGTGCGTTCTTTTTTGATTTCATTAAATATAGTGTTCATAAGGATACAAAGTTGAGCTCTACATGTTTGTAACTGCCATCGGGCTGGCGTTCCGATACCTTAAAATATGTTTTGGTGTACGGGTGGCGGATGGATTGTTCGAGCAAGGTGACAGCTTCGACAAAAGCAGGGATGTTTATTTTGCTTTTGTAACGGATCAAGTCCATGATTTTTTTGGTGTCCAGCTTATTGCTGCGGGTGGTTTCAAATGCACTGGACACCATTTCTTTGACGTAGGTATTGGTCGCAGTGATGTGTGCTGCCAAAAATTCATCGAATTTGGCTTTGGCAGCCGTGACACCCAAGTCGTCAAATACAATGGGTTCATTGACGTTGACCTCTACTTTGATGCTGCGATCAAAGTTGTACATGGTGAAGTTTCCTTTGCGCGCCTTGACGTCTTTGTCGGTCATAAAGGCGATGTACGCCTCTGTGGTTAGTTTTGCGGTCAGCTCTTTTAATTTGGCAAGCCGATCGTTGGCTGCTTTGGCATCTTTGAGGATGCGGGCGGTGCTGCGCTCAAATAGGCGTTCGGTTTTGGTGGTGCGGCTGTAAGGGATTGAAACTCCCGACTCGTCTGTCCACATTTTTGCTGATGATTTTTGTGTCATAATTGTTATTTTTGAGTGATTATTTAAAATTGTCTAGTATCGGATTTTGGGGCGTTTCCATTGTTTTTCTTTAATTAGTTTTAGAATGCTTTGCACCTTGTCTTCTAGGTGTTTTGGGATGGTGTAGTTTGGGGTGGACTGCCCTTCCAGCACTCTGAACCATTGTGCGACCTCTTGATTGCAGGCAATGCCTTGTCCAAAGCTCATAACTTTCATTTGGTCGCGGGAGTAGGCGATGGCGTCGCGGAGTTGATCAATCCTATTGAGGATGTTTATTGTTAGTGTTTGAGGGTCTGATTTCATGAATTAATTGTTAAAATAGGTGTATTCTAAAGGCGTTTTTGGTTGTATGGTCTTGCGCGCTTTGCGCTTTATTTCTGCCATAATGGGCTTTGGATAGGTGAATATGGTCGTGGTTAAATCGTCGTACAATGCCCGTAAGTGGTTGGTGTTTAGATGTGAGTTTCTGGCGACCGTTTTAACAAAAAGCGTTTCGCGGCTGTTGTATTCTCGGGTGAACCAGTTGATGAGGCGTTGATCCAACAGCATTGCTTGTAAGTGCATGGGCGAGTGCTGCTGCATCATGCACCAGTTGATAAACAGGTCTTCAAACAGCTTGTCGTATTCCGCTGTGGTGTATTTCAATATGTGGCATATTTGATTCATCATTCCTTAATTTTAGAGCCGTGGTATAGGGCTGCTTTGTTTTCATCAATGGTTAGCGTGCCGCCTTTACAGCGACCCGACACAAAGCAGGCAAGCCCTTCGACTCTTATTATTATTTTTGCTAATTTTTTGACGAGCTTGGCAGCTGCGGTATAGGGTTCGTTTCGCTCCTCATGGGCAATAAATATGAATAGCTTATCAGAATGCTTTTGCAGGAGATTTCGGAGTGTTTTCGATCTAAGTTCGTCCACATAAATGGTCATATTATCAACAAAAACAACTTTAGCAGATCTGCGCTTGGATAACTTGATCGACAGTTCATCGACAGGGGTGTATTCGACAAAATGCAAACGGCGGTTGTTGGGATTGATCTGCGCGCGGTGGCAGGCATCGACAAATGTTTTGCCCATGCCTTCCTCTGCAGAAACGTACAGCACCGAAGTGAAGCTGCTTATGTATTCAGCGAGTAGAAGTGAAAACCATGTTTTTCCGTTTTTTTCGGCACCATACACCAGCCATGCGCCGTTGGTTTCGGGCTGTCCGATAGTGTCCGCCCATACACCTTCAAAATCAAAGGTTTTGAATTTTTTATCATAAAGGTTCTTGACTGTCCTATTGCGCATCCTTTTTAGTTTGAAGTTGAACAATCATTTTTAAGTAACGGAGGGTGCTTTTTTTCGTCATCACTTTTTTGACGATAGGGTTAAGCTTCTTTTTGTCTGTTATATTGACATCCGCAACGTCCGTGATCAGCTTTTTGATGAAGTCTTGGCGATTTTCTTTACCAGTTGGCGTGATGTGGATGTATTCGTCTAAAAAGCGGCTAAAAATGGCTTTGTAGCCTACTTTTTTGGAGTGAATGCCGTGAGTGATCTTGGACTGCAAAGAGTCGTCACCCATCATGTACCATGCGCACTTGTTTTCGGTGGCATTCCACAGCTCTTGCATTTCGAGAAATGATGCGTAGTCCAAATAGCCTGCATCGTCCAGTACGATCAGCGGCTGGTCTAGTATATTGGTTAGGTAGTACTTTAAGTTGTTTTTGACATCAACGTAGCGACCTTTGTCGTCCATGCCTATGCAGCGGGCGATTAATCGTATGAATTGGATCCGTGTTTTACCTTGACTGCAGTCCACGTAAAATGCGTTTTTCATGCCGTGCAAAATGTGTCGGGCGGAATAGCTTTTGCCGATACCACACTCATCAATGAGGATCATGGACTTGGAATATTCTTTGCAAAAATTTAGATTTTTTTCGAGCTGGTTATACACCGCCGTGCGGGCGGGCTTCCAATTGTCCACCTTAGTATTTAGTTTCATTTGCCGTGCCAAGCTGATCCACATGCTGTCAAAGTCCAAGTCTTCAATATCATTGGTTAGGATCCGCTGCAGGGCAGCGATATTGATATTGAGGGAGTCAGCAAATTGAGCTGTTGAACCGACGTAATTTTTACGGGCTTCTTGTACTGCGATGGCGACTGTTTTGCGAAATTCAAGGTTTAATTTTTCCATATATATTAGATTTTAAAGGCATCGTCCCAGCTGTTGCCAGTTGGTTCGGTTGTTGGTTCGTGTTCTGTGAGTTCGGGCAATGCCTCGGCAGCTGTTGGCTGCGGTTGGTAGTTTTCGAGTCCCTTAATCACAAATTTGTTATTGAGCTGTGGGCGTCGGTGATCGATGACGCTGACGTGCTGTACGTTGTTTTTTTGCGACTTCATATAGCCATCAATTGTGGCGACATAGCGTGTCATGAGCAGACGGGCTTCCTCATGGGCTGGGGTGCGTTCTATTTTGGCACGTGGATATACAGGCTTGGCGATGGCTTCGCAGATGTAGCGTCCGTCGATGTATATGAGTGCGACAAAGACATTGCCATGGTTGTCGTCCATCCAGTGTATATCTATTTTGGTACCTTCAACAAGTTGCATCAGTCGGATTAGCTCCTGTCCTGTGGCTATTTGCCCCCGATCGCCTAGCAGCCACTCTTGACTTTGTAGTTTAACAGTGCCTGCATTGCAACTCGTTGATGTTTGGTACCCTATATATGGTAGAAATGCTTTGTAGTTGGTTGGTCTTAAATTTGGATTTTGCGTGTCCATAAAGACTTCCCAGCGTGTTTTCCCTTTGATTTTGCTGTGTTCACTGTTATTCCATGCCATGATGTCAAGCAGACATTCTTTGGTCAATGTGTCGTAAGGAATGATCGTTTTTTGAACGTTAGACAGTTGGTTTGGCTCTGACTTGGCAAATGGTCGGGCGAGCCATCCATCGCGCTTTTTTTCATATTGATAGCGAAGTGGTTTAAAATAGGCTTCTATACGCTTGCCACGGGCGTTGTTGGCTTCGATCCGTACATTTTCAAACATACAGCCCTGCTGCAAAAATGTGTCTTTAAAACTGCGGTTCAATGAGGCTTCACATTCTAGCCCTGCAGGCAGCTGGACGCCCCATTCGTGGTAGTTTCTTATCAATTGGCGGTAAAAATCAACAATAATACCTTCCTTTGTTTTTCCGTGTACCCAGCAGGTAAACGCTTCGGAACCTGTATCGATGGCGTTGTAGAACCACATGCGCTTGCCTTTTTGGTATTCAAATGGTGGCTGGCGGTCATCAATTGAGATTAAGGATCCCGCATATTTGGCTTGTTGGAGTGAGTGGTAAGGCTTGAAACGTTGTATCAACTGCTGGCGGTTGCCATTTCGGATCGGATGCGTGGCGGTGGTGGAGTTCCAGCTGCTTAGGTAGTTAGTTACCGATGCCGTTGATAGCTCCTTAAATTGTTTGGGGTTGTAGATTTCGCCTGTGGTTTCGTTAATGACGTCTAAATAGCCGCCTAAAAAGGCGTCGTATTGGTTTGATACTTCGGTTGGTGATGGCTTGTACTGTTGGCGGGCAAATAGTGCGTTTAGCAGCTCGACAGTGGTTTCATCTAATTTTAAAGCGTTGGTTTTGCGCTTGCCTTTGGGATCCTTAATTAAACTATAATAGCCACCACTAGCAAAATTGTTCAGCTTGGATCTGAACCGCGCAGATGTGGGGATGTTGTGCTGGACGCCATATTTTTTGACAAGAATTTCATTAAAGGAAATGAGGTCGTCAATGAGGGACTGTGTCATGCCACGTGAATTGCCACCTTTTGCGATGCGTTCATTTTTGCGAGCCGCAGCCAACGCCATTAATGCTTTTAATACCGATGCATTGGTGATGTACTGTTCTTGAGTGTTTGGTGGTAGGTAGCTGCCGTCGGGATATTGGAAATTTGTAAAATAGTCAACTGCTTTTGGATCGGTGCTGTAGTAAGGTTCCAACACGTGGTCTATTTTGCGCGGATCTCCAAGTGCGACCTGTATGTGTTTTGGTAGGCTTTCAAATGCAATGAGCATTTGCCTGCCGTTGCCACCTAGTCGAACGCGCTGGACGCCGTAAGTCTTGTTTTTATAGCGTTGTATCGTTTGTTTTAAAGCGCTTTCCGACCAGTGTGCAGGAGTCAGCTCGCTTTTCGTTACCACCATGATGTCGTTCCATATATGTGGCATCAGCAGTCGTTTTGGTTGATTATTTCACTAACAGCTTTGTCCGACTCCGTTTCTGCCTGCTTTTTACGGGCTGCATTAAGTTTGTCTAACGTGGCACCAATGCGTTGGTCTTGGACTGTGCCGCGAACATAGTCGCGGACTTTTTGATAACTGCAACCAAGTTCGTTTGATACTTTTTTTAAGTCTCCCCGAAGCAGATAGGGGTATTCTCTATTTGCTTTTTTTTGTGTAGTTTTGTGGTCTGAACTCATGTTTATAACGTGTTTGAGCTACAAATATACGCAAACACATTAAATAAACAAACGTAAACACGTTTTATATGCAATTATTTTCCGAACGACTGATCAAAATCATCGAAATACAGGCAGGTGGTAACAAGAAGAAATACAGCAAGCTATCAGGAATTCCTTACAGTACGTTGGTGGAATATACCAACGGCATTAAAAAGGATCCCAAGCTGTCAATGCTGGTCAAAATTAAAAACGTAAACGCAGAATGGCTTGTATATGGTTTAGGTGATCCTGTGACAAAGGGTATAACTTCTAATGAACAAATAGATGAGTTAATATCGGAAATAACCAAACACGACGATAGGATTCACATGCTGGAATTAAAAATAGACACCATGAATATGCTGCTATTGAAACAGACTGCTGAAATTGAAAAAAAGTAGCTATTTAAGTTTTTTTAAACGGTCAACTTTTAATTTAAGCTCATCTTTTATAGCTTTTATGTATTTTTCTTGGAACGTTTTTAAAGTCATGCTATCTCCATTTGCAAGTAGGCTCATAAGAGTTTTTTTCGTTTGATTCATTTTATAATCTGTTTCTTAACATGTGTTTTTTTGAGTTTTATTACAAAAAAAACAATACTTGGAAATTCTGTACACATGAAAATCCCATTATTTTAAGTAGGTTGTTGATTTTTAGCATATTACTATTTTTGTAGGATGTTTTTTTTGGTATTAAAGGGTATGTTAATAGTAAATAAGGCGTTTTTTACTCATGAAAAAGGTTTTATATATGTTTTTAATTGGTATTTAGAACTAGTCAATGTCACCCCAACTGTCACCCCAACTGTCACCCCAACTGTCACCCCAACGTTATTATTGGCTTTTTTTGATATATGGTGATTGGGGCTGCTTCAAAAAGGGGAAAAACTTCATTATATTATGTTTTAAGGTGGTAATTACTGCACGAAGTGCTAAGATAGGAACTATTTAAATAGGTTTAACACGTAATAAATTAGGCAAATAAAAGGTCTTTTTATGGTAATAAATTACATTTTGTTTTTACTCCAAAAATCATAAAAATTAGTTTAACTTATTGATATTTAATAGTTTAGATTTAAAAAAATGTTTTAAAAAAAATACATTTTGATTTTCGCCCCGTATATGAGAAAGTAATAAATGTTAAAAAATTGTAAAACTTTGGAAACTTTTATTGTTTTTAAAGTTTCCTGTTGTAAGTTTGCAGTCAGTTATGAGAGAGAAAATTATATCAAAATCGGAAGAATTGTTTTTGTCTTTAGGGTTCAAAAGCGTCACAATGGATGACATTGCGAGTGCGATGGGAATTTCGAAAAAGACGATTTACACTCATTTCTCAAACAAAACGGAGCTTGTAGAAGTGGTCACTTTTTCGATTCTCGATCATATTTACGAAGGCATTGATAAAATAAATAACGCCTCCATAAACCCTATTGAAGAGCTTTATGACATCAAGCTGTTTGTCTTGAATTACTTCAGAAACGAAAGGGTATCCCCGCAGTATCAGCTCAAAAAATATTATCCTGAAATTTATGAGCGCCTACAAATTAAACAATTTGAAAAAATGCATTCCTCAGTTGAAAACAGCCTTAAAATGGGTGTAAACACTGGACTGTTTAGACCAGATATTGATATTGACTTTATTTCAAGAATGTATTTTAATGGGATGACTGGGATTCGAGACATTAGTATTTTTCCAGAAACCATTTTCGATAAAAATTATCTTTTTGAAAGTTATCTCGAGTATCACCTTCGTGCAATTATTACAAATAAAGGATTAAACCTACTCAATAATTATATAAAATCAAACTTAACATCTAATGCTTCATAAACTCACGCTATTTTTATGCATAACAACTTCGGTGTTTTCTCAGGAAGAGATCGCGCAGTTTTCATTAATAGAAGCCGTTGAATTTGCACTTGAAAACAATTACATAGGCATTAATGCTACTCGAGATGTAGAAATTGCAAAGCTCCAAAAATGGGAAACAACATCTACGGGTTTGCCTCAAATTAAGGCCTCAATTGGCTACAATAACTGGCTAAAACAACAAGTTTCTCTGATCCCCGCAGAGTTTTTTGGTGGGAGTCCAGGACAATTTTCCGAGATCGCTTTTGGCACCAAACAAACTGTAAATGGTACCATCACGATTTCTCAAAAGGTATTTGATGGGTCCTATTTAGTGGGGCTTCAAGCTGCAAAAGTGTTTCTTGAAATTTCTGAAAATGCCAAAGAAAAAACAGATGTCGAACTTCGAAAAATGGTGGCATATGCCTATGGTAACGTGCTACTCGCCGAAGAAAATTTAAAGATTATAAATTCAAATGTTTCACTTTTAGAAAACAATGTAAGAGACCTTAAAAAGGTCTACGAAAATGGCTTAGTAGAACAAGAAAGTGTTCAGCAATTACAATTGACCTTAACCAGTTTAAAAAGCAATCAAAGTTATATCAAGAGGCTGAAAACAATGGCGTATCAAATGTTTAATAATACTTTAGGTCTGGAACTTAATATTCCTATTGTGTTGACGGACAATCTTGATACATTAATTGAAATCTACACAACTCTAGCCCCTCTACAATCTATTCGTGAAGTTGAAAATGTTGTGGACTATAAAATTGCTTTTAATGACGTGAAAGGACAAGAGTTGTTACTGAAGTTAGAAAAAAGTAAAGCACTCCCTACAATTGATGTCTTTCTAAACGGTAGCTATTCGGGGAATAATGATCAATTTAATTTTTTGGATAGCTCCCAGAAATGGTTTGGTGCATCTCTATTTGGCGTTTCTATTAAAGCTCCCATTTTTAGTTCGTTTGGACGCAGTGCTTCTACAAAAAAAGCGCGGTATAATTTTGAGAAATCGAAATCAATTTTAAAAGATACCTCAGAAAAAATTAGGCTAGAAATTGCAAGAGCAAGAAGTGATTATGAATTTGCTATAGAGGATCTTGCCATCAAAAAAGAAGCCCTTGAGCTTTCTGTTGATATTGCTAAAAAAAATGAAATTAAATTTTTTGAAGGCTTGACCACTAGTTTTGATTTATCTCAAGCACAACGCCAATTGTATGTCGCACAACAAGACTACTTACAGTCAATGCTTAATATCTTAATAAAACGAATTGATTTAGAAGCCCTCATTAATCCTCCTCTTAAAAAATAAGCACATGATTCACCACCATAATAATATTCAAATGAAACCTATTTTCTCTCTATTTATTTTATTGCTTGTACTATCTTGTAACACTACAGCCAAAGACTCCCAATCCTTAATTGATCTTAAGGCAAAAAAAGGGGTGCTTATTGAAAAAATGGACCGTATTGGTTCCGAACTGAAAGACGTTGAAATTGCGATTTCCAAATTAGATACCTTAAAAAAATTAGTAACCGTTACTTCTTATAAAGCAGAGGTTAAGGACTTTAATCACTATATAGAAGTTCAGGGAATTGTAAAAGCCGACCAAACCATAGAGCTCCATGCTGAAATGGGAGGAGTCATAACTGACATTTTGGTTAAGGAAGGTCAAAACGTTTCCAAAGGACAAGTCCTAGCGACTTTGGGTAGCGATGTGATTGATAATTCTGTTTTGCAATTAGAAACCCAACTCGCTTTGGCAACGACCACCTATGAGCGCCAAGCTAGACTTTGGGAACAAAATATAGGGAGTGAAATTCAATTTCTGCAAGCAAAGGCACAAAAAGAGGGGCTAGAAAATAGCATGAAAAGTATGAAAGCACAAGCACGGAAAATGAAGATTATTGCGCCATTTTCAGGGATCATTGATCAAGTTTTTGCAAAAACGGGAGAGCTTGCTTCACCTCAGATGCCTTTCCTAAGACTTGTGAATCTCAGTAAGGTGTATGTTGAAAGTGAAATCACTGAGTCGTATTTGAAATCGATCAAAAAAGGTACAACGGTACTCTTGGATTTTAGTTCTATAGGACAAACTACTGAAGCTACAATATCACAAGTTGGAAACTTTATTAATCCCAACAACCGAAGTTTCAAAACACGTATCGATCTAAAAAACGCAAATAATGACTTGAAAGCAAACCTGCTTGCCGATATTAAGATAAATGATTTTAAGGCCAATGGAATTGTTATCCCCTCTAGATTAGTTCAAAAAGATCGCAATGACAAAACATTTGTGTATACTATTGAACCCAAAGGAGATCACCATAAAGTAGTGAAAACGTATGTGATAGAAGCTATGAATTACAGTGATTCCTCCTTCATTTCTGAGGGACTTCTTCCCAACTCTGTTTTGGTGGATAAAGGCGCACGACTCGTAAATAGCGAAGAAGATGTAAAACTTGTAGATTAGTAAATTATGAGCACAAAAAAAATCAAAGAATTTAAACTGTCGTCTTGGGCCGTTTCAAATCGTATGACGGTATCCGTCATTACATTTATCATTGTATTAAGCGGACTGCTTTCCTACTCGGGAATGGCACGAGAAAATTTCCCCGAAATTATTATTCCACAAATATATGTGGCAACGCCCTACCCTGGTAATTCAGAACAAGACGTTGAAAAACTCATCACCAAACGCTTAGAAAAAGAAATAAATTCAATTACAGGGGTTGATAAAATCACATCAACTTCGATACAAGGCTACTCCAGTATTGTGGTTGAATTTAGTTTTGATTTTACTCCTGCTGAAGCACTTCAAAAAGTAAAAGACAAAGTCGATGTTGCTATGGCTGATCCCGATTTTCCAAAAGATTTGCCCTCAGAACCAAGTATTTCTGAGATGAATTTTAGTGAACGAATTCCCATTATGAATATTAATTTATCTGGGGAGTTTTCAATGGATCAGCTTAAGAACTATGCCGAATATTTAGAAGATGAAATTGAGGAACTTAGCGAAATTTCAGGCGTTGATATTCGTGGTGTTCAAGAAAAGGAATTAGAAATTGCCGTTGACTTATACAAAATGGAGGCTTCAAAAATAAGCTTTACAGATATTGAAAATGCCGTTGCTTTTGAAAATATGAGTATTTCTGGAGGCGATTTGCGCGAAAATGGAATTCGTCGTACAGTACGTGTTTTGGGTGAATTTAAAGACCCCTTAAGCGTTAAAGATATTATCATCAAACGCGAAAAAGGGAACATCGTTTACTTAAGAGATATCGCTGATGTGAATTTCAAAGCGCAAGAAAAAGAAAGTTTTGCCAGAGAATATCTGCAACCTGTTGTCATGCTGGATGTCAAAAAAAGAGGCGGTCAAAACCTTTTAGAAGCGTCAACCAAAATTGATGCAATTCTAGAAAATGCAGCTGCAAATGTATTTCCAAAAAATTTAATCATTTCCAAAACTAACGATCAATCCAATGACACCCGAACCATGGTGTCCGATCTTGAAAACAGCATCATATTAGGCGTCATCTTAGTGGTAGCAGTACTTTACTTTTTCTTGGGGTTCCGAAATGCTCTTTTTGTTGGAATTGCGATTCCTTTATCGATGTTTTTATCATTTTCTATTTTAAGCTTTATGGGGGTAACGCTTAATACAATGGTCTTGTTCTCTTTGGTTATTGCGCTCGGAATGTTGGTCGACAACGGCATTGTGGTTGTCGAAAACGTCTATCGTTTGATGGATGAAGGCTACCCAAGAATTGAAGCTGCTAAACTCGGTGTTGGTGAAGTCGCCATGCCGATAATCGCATCGACAGCAACAACTCTAGCTGCATTTTTGCCTTTAATTTTATGGGAAGGCATCATGGGTGAATTTATGAAATGGCTTCCAATTACCTTGATTATTGTTTTAAGCTCGTCATTGTTCGTTGCCCTAGTTATTAATCCAATGTTGATTTCTGTCTACATGAAAGTGGTGCCTAAAAAAGAGTCCACCAAAGTCCCTTTTATTACAAAATTGGAGCATTTATATGAACGCTTTTTAAGCTATGCGCTTAAAGGTAAAAAACCAGGTAGTATCATTGCTGGAACATTTGGGTTATTAATTCTTGCGGGGTTTTTAATGTCAACATTTCCGCCTAAAATATTATTCTTTCCGAATACTGACGCCAAACAAGTCTTTGTGTATATTGAATATCCAATTGGTACCGACATCGAAGAAACCAATCTTATCTCAATGGAAATTGAAAAAGACATTGAAGACTATTTAAAAAAATATGAGGTTGATGGTAAAAACTTTTTAATCACTTCTGTCATAGGTCAAGTGGGTGAAGGGACGTCCGACCCCTCCAGAGGTCAAGAAGGTGGAAAATCCCCTAACAAAGCCCGTATAACTGTCGATTTTGTAAAATATCAGGACCGTCAAGGCATCAGTTCAGAAGGTGTTCTTAAGGATATTCGGAATGTAATTCAAGGCTATCCAGGTGTGAGTATTGTGGTCGATAAACCTGCCGATGGGCCTCCTACTGGGGCGCCAATAAACATTGAAGTGAAAGGGGATGATTATGTCTTGATTTTAGAAACCGCCAATCAATTAAAATCCTTCATCAACGCTTCCAATATTGCAGGGATTGAAGAATTGAAATTAGACATTAATCAGGGCAAACCTGAACTATTGATTTCTGTAGATCGTCAAAAAGCAAGGCGACTGGGCGTTTCAACGGGGCAAATCGGAGCCAACTTACGTACCGCATTGTATGGTAAAGAAATTTCAACCTTTAAAAATTTAGAAGATGATTACCCTATTAATCTCCGCTTAAAAGATGAAATGCGTTATAATAAATCTGCTTTATTAGATCAAAAAATTACCTTTAGAAACCAAAGCGATGGTCAAATAAAACAAGTGCCTATTTCCGCGGTAACCACATCAAAAAATCAGTCCTCGTTTAGTGCAATCAAACGTATTAATTTGGATCGAGTGGTTACTGTATTCTCTAACGTATTAAACGACTACAACCCCACAGAAGTCAACGACAAAATTAGAGCTGTTGCAGAAAAATTTGAAGTGCCAAAAAACATTGCTATCAGTTTTACTGGCGAACAAGAAAAACAAGCCAAAGAAATGGCGTTTCTTAGCAAAGCCCTTTTAATTGCTGTACTATTGATTTTCTTAATTCTAGTCGCGCAATTTAATTCTGCTACGACCCCTATTATCATTTCGATCTCAGTATTTCTTAGTTTGATTGGCGTCTTGTTTGGACTGCTGATTTTTAGAATGGATTTTGTCATCCTTATGACTATGATTGGAATCATTTCTCTGGCAGGAATTGTCGTTAATAACGCTATTGTTTTGATCGATTACATCAACCTAACCATCATTCGGAAACGACGCGAATTGGCATTAGAAGATACAGATAAATTAACTCCTAACCTTTTTGTAGAATGTGTGATCGAAGCTGGTAGGACGCGTTTAAGACCTGTGTTATTGACAGCCATCACTACTATTTTAGGGCTGCTGCCGTTAGCCTTAGGTATCAATATTAACTTCAGAACTTTAATCACACAACTAAATCCGAATTTTTATATTGGAGGAGAAAACGTTGCCTTTTGGGGGCCTATGGGTTGGGCCATCATCTTTGGATTAACTTTTGCAACCTTTTTAACCTTAGTTGTTGTTCCTATCTTATTTTATTTAATTAATAACTTGAAAACAAAAAAGATTAAAGTCGCTTCCTAAGCCTATCGATTTTAATTTTTAAATGTTAAATTTGCCCAACTAATTTAGTCTTATGTACAGAAGTCATCATTGTGGTCAATTAAGAACCTCACACATTAACGAAGAAGTGATCCTTTCCGGTTGGGTACAAAAATCGCGTGATAAAGGATTTGTGATCTGGGTAGATTTAAGAGATCGCTACGGCATCACACAACTTATTTTTGACGCAGAACGTACGCCAGAAGCGATGATGACCATGGCAAAAAGCCTCGGGCGTGAATTTGTCATTCAAGTCACGGGAACTGTTATTGAACGCACCTCAAAAAACCCTAACTTAGACACAGGAGACATTGAAATATTGGTTTCAAAACTAAGTATTTTAAACGCTGCAAAAGTACCCCCGTTTACAATTGAAGATGAAACCGATGGTGGTGAAGAACTTCGTATGAAGTACCGCTATTTGGATATTCGAAGAAATCCAGTAAAAAATAATTTAATTTTTAGGCATAAAGTGACTCAGGAAGTTCGCTCATATTTATCTTCTCAAGAATTTATAGAAGTTGAAACGCCTTACTTAATCAAATCAACGCCAGAAGGTGCGCGTGATTTTGTGGTGCCAAGCCGAATGAATGAAGGTCAGTTTTATGCCCTTCCACAATCGCCACAAACCTTCAAACAACTGTTGATGGTTGGCGGTATGGACAAATACTTTCAGATAGTAAAATGTTTTAGAGATGAAGATTTAAGAGCCGACAGACAACCAGAATTTACGCAAATCGATTGTGAAATGGCTTTTGTTGATCAAGAAGATATACTGAACGTTTTTGAAGGCTTAACCCGTCATTTGATCAAATCTATTCATGGAAAAGATATTACTTCTTTCCCAAGAATGACCTATGATGATGCACTTAAAACCTACGGAAATGACAAGCCAGACATCCGATTCGGAATGAAATTTGGTGAACTGAATGCCGTAACTCAACATAAAGATTTTGGCGTTTTTAACTCGGCAGAATTAGTAGTTGGGATTGCCGTTCCTGGTGGAAATAGTTTCACCCGTAAGGAAATTGATGGCATCATCAACTGGTTGAAACGACCACAAATTGGCGCCTTAGGCATGATCTATTCGCGATGTAATGATGATGGCAGTTATAAATCATCCGTTGATAAATTTTATGATCAAGTCGATTTAGGGAAATGGGCAGAAATTACAGGAGCTCAAACTGGTGATTTGGTATGTGTACTTTCTGGGCCTACCGAAAAAGTGAGAGCACAATTGAGCGCCTTGCGTATGGAACTCGCCGAACGTCTTGGACTTCGAAATCCTAAAGAATTTGCGCCGCTATGGGTAACTGACTTCCCATTGTTAGAATGGGACGAGGACAGCAAACGCTACCATGCGATGCACCATCCGTTTACCGCGCCAAAACCAGAACAAATTTCACTTTTAGATACCGATCCAGGAGCTGTCAAAGCAAATGCCTATGATTTGGTTTTAAATGGAAATGAAATTGGTGGCGGCTCTATTCGTATCCACGACAAAGCAACCCAGGCAATTATGTTAAAGCATTTAGGATTCTCTGATGAAGATGCGAAAGCACAATTCGGATTTTTGATGGATGCCTTTGAATATGGTGCACCACCACATGGCGGATTGGCCTTTGGTTTGGATCGACTAGTTGCTATTTTGGGCGGACAAGAAACCATTCGTGACTTTATTGCTTTTCCAAAAAACAACTCTGGTCGTGATGTGATGATCGATGCACCATCACCAATTGATGAAACGCAGTTAAATGAACTGCATTTAAAAGTAGACCTTAAATAATACTAGACTAATAATGAAATACTTGATTTGGCTTTTATTTATTATGACAATGGTTAGTATGTTCACTGGGCTAATTGTAGATTTACCCTATTCAAAAAAACTAGTTGGATTTGGTGTGATTGGTTTATGTGTAATCGTTTTTCCACTATTTTCCTATTACCGTTGGAAAGATAAAAAAGTAGCCGATTATATGCTAACTCAGGAAAATCTGGACAAAATGCGAGAATTTAATGACGCCAAAAAGTCTTAAACTTTAATTCAAATTTCGTTTTTCTATAAAAAATCGTTTCATCAATTCTGAGGCTTCAGTTGCTAACACACCTCCTCTTAGAATAGTTTTGGGGTGGAGTTTTGCACCCATCACCCCACAGCCGCGATGTTCATCTTTAGCGCCATATACTATAGTCGCAATCTGACTCCAATACAACGCGCCTGCACACATCTGACAGGGTTCGAGAGTGACGTACATGGTGCACTTCGTTAGATATTTCCCGCCTAAAAAATTAGCCGCAGCCGTAATGGCTTGCATTTCGGCATGCGCAGTTACATCATTCAACAGCTCAGTGAGATTGTGCGCGCGCGCAATGATTCGGTTATCCACCACAATCACCGCACCTACCGGAATTTCTCCCTTATCAAAAGCAGCTTCTGCTTCTTGAAGCGCCTTTTTCATAAAATACTCATCGTCAAAAATAGCATCCATATGTCAAAAATACGATTTCAATCTTGTACTTTTGCTATGTGTTAAAAAATTTACTAGAACATATCAATTCTACAACAGATTTACGGCAGCTTTCGGTCAGTGATTTACCTCAACTTGCCAAAGAATTAAGGCAGTATATTATAGAAATTGTCGCGACTAAAGAAGGTCATTTGGGCGCCAGCCTTGGTGTGGTAGAACTGACCATTGCACTGCATTATGTGTTTAATACTCCTGATGATATCTTAATTTGGGATGTAGGCCATCAAGCCTATGGACATAAAATTTTGACCGGACGTAAATATCAATTTCATACCAACCGACAACACAAAGGGCTTAGTGGCTTTCCAAAACGAGACGAAAGTGTGTATGATGCGTTTGGCACAGGGCATTCTTCAACCTCAATTTCTGCAGCTTTAGGCATGGCGATTGCCTCCCAATTAAAAGGGGAGCACCGACAGCATATTGCCGTGATTGGCGACGCGTCTATTGCGAGTGGCATGGCGTTTGAAGGCTTGAATCATGCCGGGGTGACGACGGCTAACTTATTGGTTGTTTTAAATGATAATGCAATTGGAATTGATCCAAGTGTAGGCGCTTTGAAACAGTATTTAACCAATGTGAAAAAGGGCACTCAAAAACAAGACAACATTTTTGAAGCCCTCAATTTTGAATATTCTGGCCCTATTGACGGGCACGATATGACGGCACTTCTTACAGAACTAGAACGTCTCAAAACCATAGAAGGTCCAAAGTTTTTACATGTCATTACCACCAAAGGAAAGGGCTTAAAACAAGCTGAAACCGATCAGGTGACTTACCATGCGCCTGGGAAATTTGATGCCATTACAGGCGATTTAATTTCTAAGAATAGCTCGAATCTTCCGCCCAAATACCAAGATGTGTTTGGATTAACACTCGTCGAATTGGCAAGGGTTAACCCCGCGATTGTGGGCATCACGCCGGCGATGCCAACAGGAAGTTCGCTAAAGTATATGATGGAAACACTTCCCGAACGTGCGTTTGATGTGGGGATTGCAGAACAACACGCTGTGACCATGGCTGCTGGGATGGCCACACAAGGACTCGTTCCGTTTTGTAATATTTATTCTACGTTTTTACAACGCGCCTATGATCAAATCATTCATGATGTGGCGCTTCAAAATTTGCCTGTTATTTTTTGTATTGATCGTGCTGGTTTGGTGGGCGAAGATGGTGCAACACATCATGGGGTGTTTGATTTGGCATACTTACGCTGTATCCCTAACCTCATCATTTTCGCACCTCGAAATGAGATGGAGTTACGAAACATTATGTACACCGCACAAAAAGGGTTGAAGCATCCCATTGCGATTCGATACCCAAGAGGCAGAGGCGTGACGCCCGATTGGAAATCAGCATTTGAACCTATTGACATTGGGACTGGAGTCCAATTAGAACAAGGCGAGAATATTGCCATTTTAAGTGTAGGGGCAATTTCTAACACGGTTTCTGAAGCCATCGGAGGGCTTAATTGTGCACATTATGATATGCGCTTTGTAAAGCCTCTAGATGAACCTTTATTGCATACTATTTTCAAAACCTATTCTACGCTCATCGCTATTGAAGATGGGGTGATCAGCGGCGGTTTTGGAAGTGCTATTTTAGAGTTTGCAGCGGCTCATCACTACAAAAATGATGTGATTGTAAAAGGAATTCCTGATGTATTTATTGAACATGGAACGGTTGAGACCCTCCATGAGACACTAGAGCTTGGCAGCCAGCATCTGAAGCAATTCTTATCAAATTTAATCCAAAAAAAAGGGACGCTCTAAAGACCTCCCTTTGTCATTAAACACCCTGCATTTTACATCGGCACCTCTAAGGTTTCCTTTTTACGAAGTTCTATTTTAAGGTATTTCATAACATCTTTCGACTTGTAAACAATTACCGCTTCTTGCCCTATTAGCTTAAAAGGAATATCTTCAGTCACAGCTTCTTTTTCTGGTTGTTTACTTAAAGTGCCCTCCATTTGAAGGGTGAGGGTGTTGGTGGATTTG
>Ga0209533_1001132_pt1 | contig 25262 bp, 26 predicted proteins | sample COG_04_FD_184748 | JGI IMG/M metagenome (GOLD analysis project Ga0209533, IMG submission 184748) | Pelagic Microbial community sample from North Sea - COGITO 998_met_04 (SPAdes) (version 2) | ecosystem: Environmental > Aquatic > Marine > Neritic zone/Coastal water | place: Helgoland, sampling...
GAAAAGGAAGTAAAATAGTAAGAAAAGGAAGTAAAGTAAAAAGGGAAATTAAAGTAAGTAATAAGGTTAAGGATGAAAGTAAATTGGGAAGAAAAGTACAAGATAAAAAACCAAAAAAAGATAAAAAAAATACTAAAAAATTAAGTTTAGTTCATAATTTAGCATCTCAAGTATAATTTCTATGACTTATATATGACTCATAAAAATTCTTTATATTTGGAAAGAAAGAAATATTTTTTACTTATAATAATTGTATTGGTTGGTTCTGTTAATTATGGAATAACAGGTATAACAAATATTAATTTAATAAATAAATTGGAAATAATTCATTCATTTTTGCCAACAATGATTTATTTATTAATTGGATTATCTGCTATATTTTTGATATCGAGTAAAAAAACATTTTTACCATATATCGGTGATTCAACTCACCCATGTGATAAAATTAAAGATCATATTCCGAATAATTATACAGATGAATATAAATTAAAAGTTCCACCAAATGTATTGGTTATATATTGGGGCAATGATATTGATAACTTAGAATTAAAGAACGATCTTGAAATATGGAATTCATTTAAAAATTATTCAAATACTGGAGCAATAAGAGCGAACGAATACGGTAATGTAATATTAAAATTAAAACAAATAAAAAATAGAAAGAAAAAATATATATATTATAAATATTTTGATAATGTAGGTTTTTTATCTAGTTTGAAAAAAATTTATGTTAAATAATATGAGACTTAATATAGTTTCAATCGGTTCTGAATGCGATGTTAAATATCAAATAAATAAATATTTAAATATAAATAAAGAAACAGATTTTTTTGATTGGTTAATTACTGATATGGTATCTGTATGTGACATCTTGAGTAAAGATATAAATACAATTTTAACATTTCCAAATATAAAACTTATTGGATATAAAAATAGGAATGCGATTGTACAACTTAAAAATTGTAATAAAATAATATCAATGCACGATATTCCAATAAACTATAGTTTTAATAATATTTATAGTTTTATATTAAAATATAAACGTCGATATAATAGATTAATTGAATTAATTAAATCAAATAGTAAAACATATTTTATTAGACGTGATAATCCACTAGAAAAAGAAATCATTAAATTGATGAAAATATTAAATATTATTAATCCAAATAATAATATTACATTAATATTATTAAGATCTGATATAAAAGATCATTATATTTTTAGTAAAAGAGTTATATGTATAAATTTCAATAAATTTAAAATGAATACTAATAATGATTGGCAAAGAAATAATTATGGATGGAACCTATTATTTGATTTTATTTTTGAAATATCAAAATATGATTAAATAATATTTTATTCGAAAATATTATATATTAATAATATTATTATTATTATATGATTACACATACAATATCGTTATTAGGACATCGAGATAGCAATGAGGATCAACATGAAGTATTTATAAATTTAAATAATTCTAATTCAGAATATAAAGATATTAATTTATTTGCAGTATTTGATGGTCATGGTGGCAAAGATGTATCAAAATTTTTAAAAGAGAATCTTTCCGCATATTTCATATCCACTTATATGAAATATGATATTACCAATACTGTTGAATGTAAAAAATATATAGAAAAAGTATTTGACCATCTACAAATTAAATTAGAAAAAAAGTTTAAAAATATATCTTATAATATCGGGTCAACAGCATTAGTTGCTCTTATATATAAAAAAGACCAGCAAACAAAATACTATATCGCCAATACGGGCGATTGTCGTGCAGTAATATGTAATAATAATAATATGGCAACTGCATTAACTAAAGATCATAAGCCTCATCTTTTTGATGAGAAAACTAGAATAGAAAAAATGGGTGGTGAAATATATTTTGATGGTGATGATTGGCGAATAGGAGATTTGTCAGTATCGAGAGCATTTGGTGATATGGATGCGGCTCCTTATGTAACACATAAACCAGAAATTTTTAAATACACATTAAAGAAGAATGATAAATTTTTTATTTTTGGATGTGATGGATTATGGGATGTAATAGCAAATCAGGATGCGATTGATTTTGTGTTAAATAAATTACATGAAACATCAAATTTAACAAACATGTCAGGACATTCAAAATTAAATATTGCGCAAAGTTTAGCGGAATATGCAATAAAACAAGGGTCAACAGATAATGTTAGTATAATAATTGTATTTATTTAATGACTAATAGCATTTAACATCATATTCATAATATCATTATAATTATTTACACCTATTTTATCTAAATGTATTTCTTGAGGAATCCATTTTTTAAATCTATAATCTAATTTGCATTTTAATAAACTTAATTCTGATGTAGAAATATGTTCATTGCACATTCTACTTGTTATAATATCAGGAATATGTGCAATGCCAATCCGTTTTATTTTTTTATTTGAATCTTCAGAAAATAATTCTATAACATCTACATTTATTAATTTACCATACATTACTGCTTCTTTAATTTCATAATCTTGATTTGTATAATAATATCTGAAAGTTTTAGATAAATCAGATGCTATAAAATCAATACTACTAAATTTAAATTTACTATTTGGTATTTTTTCATGTATTAATTTATCAAATTCACTCAAATCATATATTTTATTTAATTTAAATAGAATAGAATTCATATTTGAATCTATAATATATGATTCATCTATAAATTTCTCAGCGAATTTATATGATTCATAAATTGTATTATTACTCATATCATTCCCGTATATTTTATATATTTTATTTATAATAAAACCACTACATCCACCTAAATTTATAATTTTACCATCAAAAATTGTACCATTATAAACATCTGCTGTTAGTCTAATTCTAATTGATATCATATTCAAATTATTATAATTTATATTTTGGAAATCTTGTAACGTTTTTTTTTCAATTAAAATAACATAATAAATATCTTGTAATTTGACTGCAACAAAAAGATAATCATCTCCAACAATATTTGGTACTGCAACATAAGAATTATTTTTAATTTTTAATAAATCATCTTCCTCTCTAATAGTTCTGTTAATTAATTTAAATTTATCAACTTGAGATTCAATGTAATTAATAATATTTTTCTTAAAAATATAATTACTTACTTTATAACCAACATTGTTTCCAAATAAAATCTTATTGCTCATTTAATAAAAAATAATATGTTCTGTTTAAGTATATTTATATTTCAATATTTAATGTACATTATTCTATAAGAATAATTTAAAATTTATCAAGTTGAGATTATAACCATCATTATTCTGTTAAATTTCAGCTTGATTACAATTACTACTTGATCCATATATTGTATTACTCATGTTCCCCATTATACTGTTATCGTCGTGTCTTAATACAGATTCCCCGAATACATTTGCAGAATCTCTATTATTTACTTCTGATAAATTATCATATACTGAAGCGATATTGTCACCTACATTATTATTAGTTCTAAATTCATTAAATTTCGCGACTTGATTATTATCATATGTTCTATCTGTAAAATCATCTATTGTTTGACTTTCCCAATAACCTTTTTGATTTTGAAAAATATCATCGTTTGTTTCTGTATTTTGTTTATGTAATTTTTTTACATATTCAACTTGTGGATTTTCTATCATATGATGCGTTGAATTAAAAAAATCAGAATTATTCATTATTTTATTAATAGATTTTGTATTATCAAATTTAACTTCATCATTGATAATACTAATATTATCATCCGATTCATATTTACTATTATTGTTTATATAATTATTATAATCTGTATTTTTTTTACGTATTGGTGAAATTAATTTTATAGTATTTTTATCCAAATTAAATCGTACCTTTTTACAAATATCGGCATCAATTGATTTACTTGTCTTTACAATTTTACTTGTCTTTACAATTTTATGTACATCTTCATTATTATTTACCTCTTCATTATTATTTACATCATGTAATATTATTATACTTAAAATTATGATAATAGAAACTAAAAATATTTTTACAAGCATATATATATATAATTTATATAAATTTGTATGATAATATTTAAAATATATTTATATTTATAATATGCACACTATAGATAGTACCACAATAAATACAAATGAAACGGTTAATAGTTCTTTAACAAATGATAATTGTAGAGATATATATGATGTCATTTTAGAACAAAACAAATATTATTTTATAACACTTGTATCAAATAATAATACTGAATTTAATTTAAGACTGTATGATAGCAATAAAAACATAATAAGATTAAACGATGATGATAAAGAAGAAAATATATATATAGCAGATTTAAATAATAATATACACGAATCAGATAGTAATGAAGACGAAGATGGAGATGAAGATGATGATGGTTGCGACGACGACGATGCGGATGAAGATGAAGATGAAGATAAAGATGAAGATGAAGTTATGAAATGCGCCACCAACAAAAACAAACGTAATATCGACGATATATCGTCAGATTATCAAAAATATTTAAATGATCCAGATATATTAAATAATTTAATTTTGGATATCATAGGTACATCAATGACTCCAATAAAACCATCAACCGATGATTTAAATAAACCAAATAAAATAGAAATAATTATTGAAATAAAGGACAATGATTTGCCAAATGAGAGTGATTTGAAAGCATTATTAAAAAATAATGAAATTAGCAATAATGTAATTATAAATTTTAATAATAAGATATATTTTACTCCTGATAATACAGGTAAATATTATTTATCAGTAAGTTCCGATTATAATTATCAAGAAGGAGAATATTCTTTGAATATTCAAGAAGTAGAAGACATTAAAGTTACATTTGATAATAAAATAAATATCGATGAAGAGATAATATTTAAAGCCAAAGAGAAATTTAAATCAAAAAAATATTTTATAGATTTAATAAAAGGTAAAACATATAAAATTGAAGGATCTGAATTTATGAAATTTTTAATTTCTAAAAATAATCAATTGATAATATCAAAAGATAATACAACTATTTTTGTTGCAAATTTTGATGGAAAATATGATATAGAAGTAATGCCATTAAAAAAAGAACTTAATAATATATTTAAAATAATAGATATTACTTCAACGGAAGATATAATTAAATTAAATTCTTTTGACGATATAGATGTGGGTAAAAATAATATAATAAGAGCAAATAAACTAATTTTAATAGATGATGATAATAGCGAATTTGAAGTTTTTATTAAAAATAAAAAATTAGAAATTAAACCATTTAAAAATTTATAATATACATATATTATAATGAGTGAGTTAGCAAAAAATATTGTAAAAAAGTTATTAGATGATGATAATTTTATAAAGGAATGTAAGAAAGATTTAGATGAAATAATGAAGGATAAAAAGTTCGACGTAGGTGATTTACCCGAAGTAATATCATTAGTAACGTTGGTTACTACGAAATATGATGCATTTGTCGTAGATAAAAATAACATTGTAGAGGTATTCAGACTTTTAATAGTTGAATTATTAAAAAAATTAAATCTATTAGAAGAATCTAATAATGAAATAGATAAAATGCTGGAAGCATGTTTAAACTTATTAGTTTTAAAAGTAAAATCTAGATCTTTATGGTCGAAGTTACGAAGCTGTTTTACAACATCATCTGAAGTAAAACAAAATCCCTTAAATAATAAATCAATATTAAATAATATTCGAGATGACGAGATTGAAATACTACTTTCAAATGATACAAGTAATGCTTCAACGGATACAGGTGACCTTACAGATATTTCAACTAACATTGATGTAAGTGGAAATGATGTAAGTGGTAATGACGTAAGTGGTAATGACGTAAGTGGTAATGATGTAAGTGGTAATGACGTAAGTGGTAATGACGTAAGTGGTAATGATGTAAGTGGTAATGACGTAAGTGGTAATGACATAAGTGGTAATGATGTAAGTGGTAATGATGTAAGTGGTAATTAAATAACCCAGATATAATTATAAAATAAATATTTTTATTTTATAATTTATTTTATAATTTAACAATCAACTTCTTGTTTAGTAAAATTATAACATTTTTTTTATTATTTTCATGATATGAATTAATATCACTAGGTGCCTTTATTACAATACATTTATTATTATCACATATTTTTCTAAATAAAGAAGCTACACCAAAACCCAATGTTATAATAAAATATCCAACATTAAAAAATGCAAACATGTTAACATATATTGATGAAAATAATAAATGTTATAGATATATTCCAAAAGTAACGAAATGTCCAAAAAAATAATATGTTATATATAATATATGTTGTTTGAAAATGAAAGAGCAAATACTTCAACTAACACTGATGTAAGTGGTAATGATGTAAGTGGAAATGATGTAAGTGGCAATGATGTAAGTGGGAATGATGTAAGTGGTAATGACGTAAGTGGAAATGATGTAAGTGGCAATGATGTAAGTGGTAATGATGTAAGTGGTAATGATGTAAGTGGTAATGACGTAAGTGGTAATGATGTAAGTGGTAATGACGTAAGTGGTAATGACGTAAGTGGTAATGACGTAAGTGGTAATGACGTAAGTGGAAATGATGTAAGTGGCAATGATGTAAGTGGTAATGACGTAAGTGGTAATGATGTAAGTGGTAATGATGTAAGTGGTAATGATGTAAGTGGCAATGACGTAAGTGGTAATGATGTAAGTGGTAATGATGTAAGTGGCAATGATGTAAGTGGTAATGACGTAAGTGGTAATGATGTAAGTGGTAATTAATAACCCAGATATAATTATAAAATAAATATTTTTATTTTATAATTTATTTTATAATTTAACAATCAACTTCTTGTTTAGTAAAATTATAACATTTTTTTCTATTATTTTCATGATATGAATTAATATCACTAGGTGCCTTTATTACAATACATTTATTATTATCACATATTTTTCTAAATAAAGAAGCTACACCAAAGCCCCAAATAATAGAAATTAGAATAGTATTTGTTCTTTCATTTTCAAACAACATATATTATATATAACATATTATTTTTTTGGACATTTCGTTACTTTTGGAACATATCTATAACATTTATTATTTTCATCAATATATGTTAACATGTTTGCATTTTTTAATGTTGGATATTTTATTATAACATTGGGTTTTGGTGCATATAAATATACAAAAAATAATCCAATAAATAAAGCAATTGAAAATATAAATAGATCAATGTTAATCATTATATACTAAATAATATATTTATTATTTTTAATAAATAATTTATTTATTTTTAACATATAAATATGTATATCCTTTATCTAAATATTTATTTATATCATTAATTTTACTTATATTACTATCATCGCATAAATACCATTCATTCTTATGATATATGATTGCAACATAATGTCCGCCATTTGCAGATCCCATATGATATATAATACCTCTTAATTGATAACTATTATTGCGAATATCTAAATTAATTGGTATGTCAATACTTGTATTATTCTTATTACTAGATGAAAAAAATGTAAAACGTTTTAATTGTATTAATAAATATTTGGGCAATGATTTTAAATATAATCTTTTATAAGCATCAACTAATTTATCTTCTTTATTACTTCTCCACTGTGAATCACCAGTTAATTTCTCAATCTGTGTATAATATTCTAAACAATCGTCTAAAGATACATCTTCTTTTTTTGGAATAGGTAAAGATAATATTTTTTCACCAATATTTGTTTTAGATTTTTCATCAGTTTCTTCACTATATATAATAGAAGATACTGTCGTATCAAAAATAGTAGACATTAGATTATTTAAAGGAATATTTAATATAGAGATCGGATTATCTTTATATTCATTTTTTAATTCATCATCTAATATTTCCATCAAATTAATTAGAAATTCATGAGAATCGTGTTGACTCATATCCATAAATTTATTATCTTTTAGTCCAACCATGTGTTTGATTTCTGCTGGTCCAAAAGATTGACCATTTCTATATGATTGTAAAAATTTTTTATATATGTTTAATTTAGGACTACTAAATGTATTTGTTAATATTATTTTAGTTAATACCGTAGAATTAATAATTATTTGTAATGCAGCATTCATATAACAGGTATTTCCCATATTATTAAATCCACATAATTTATCCATATTGTTAAATAATATAAGTATTAATTCTTTATATTATTTATTCAATTTATTGTTAATTATTTAGTATATTCTCAAATAATTGTATTGATATTGTTTTTTTTGTCAAAATATAATTCCTATTAATTATTTCTTGAAATTCAGATGAATTTAATTGCATTACCAGTCCTGTATAAATTTGTTCATGTACTGATTCTAAATCATATGGTATCATACCATGGCAATAATAATTATTATTTATTTCACAATTGGGATATGTAAAATATATATCATCATCTAAATTAAATTTTTTATTTAAAATATCTTTTAAAAATCTCAAACTTTCAATTTGTGTGTTTGTAATATTTGATATTTTACCTGAAAAATTATAACTAATTTTTGATATTATATTTAAATTTGTATTGATTGCATATTCTACGTATTTATAATATGATTTAATATAATTAGATTGTATTTGCCAATATGTATTAAAATCTGTAACTTCTTTTTTAAATTCATAATTATTTATCATATATTTACTTAAAAGTAAAAAGTCTGAATTATACTTCGCAGGTAAATTTGATATATCTCCCATATTACTTAATGCTTCTGAATCTAAAAATTCATCGGGACCTAAATCATAATCTATTGATGTTTTATTACTATTGCCATAACCAAATTGTATTGTTTGGAAATCATATGCACCAAGTGTATCCATTATTTCTATATTTTTATAGATACATTCCATTGTTACACAATTATATATATTCTCAACATTTATTACCATATTAAAATAATCCATAATAGATGGTATAAGCCCTTCTGTTTTAATTCTTTGATAATCGAATATATCGTCGTATTTTATGAATGAAGAAGCTTTGAAATTATGTCTTAATCCTAAAACATGTCCCATTTCATGTATAATTATACTTTGCATACCTTTTTTAATAAACTTTTGCCTGTATAAAAATGCATCATCATTGATAAATTTTGTTATATTAGATTTATCAATATAATTTATTTTCTTGTTTACATCTAATATTTTTTCTAAAAAATCAAATTGTTTATTCCAATATTCTATCCAATTACCAGAAATCATTATATTACCTCTGTATATTTCACCGGTTCTCCAATTAAAATCAAAATGACCAACTGCATAAGTTCTATCCATACTAGAAGGTGCCAATGATATACTCGAATATTTAATATCACCATTTTTAAAATTTTTCCAATTTTTATCTAAATAACTTATTACATTAATATTACATATTGGATTTGCAATATATAATGCATCATTCCATCTTGTAATTCCTATTTTAAATATTGGTATCCAATCTACTGGAATAGATTTATCAATATATACATTGATATTTTCATCACAGTTCCATTTCACAATATAATGATATAATTTTGTATTAAATAGATCATATATCTTCGTAAGTGTAATAAAATATCCATGATTTATATTTGCCTGTTTCAATTTAAAATTATTTGGATTAAATAATGCTAATGAATATAATATACTTTTATCATAATAATTAATTTCAAAATTAATCGATTTTTTATTAAATATAAATAGTTTTTTTTCGACAAATTTAAGATTTGAATTAATCTTTTCTGTATAAAAAAAATTATTTTTTAATAATTCATCAATATTAATAATTGAAAAAATTCCACAATCAAAAATTTTTGGCAATCTTAACTTTACTTTATCAATTACAGAATATTCATTTCCCTTATAGTCAGGTGAAAAACTTATACCTATATTCGGTTGCATCAAATTAATGTAGTTATTGGAATCTTTAAAATAATACTGATTTATTTCATTAGTATATAATGGACGTCCAATTATATCATCAATACTGTTTGCTTCAGATATAGATGCCACAATTCCAAAGTCATTATTTAAATTGTATTTAGGAATAATCATATATGTACTTTTTATCCATATTGGAAGAGTTATATAGCCTACAAATAGAAATAACAATATAAGTTTCATTTAATAAAAAATATATATAAATCTTTAAATTAAAACAGTTTAATTAATTTAAAATTAAAAAAAATTATATATTAATAATATAATGAAAACATATATTTTGATGAAGAATGATAGTATTCCGGTAAATGCAGAAGAAATAAAAGTTAATGATATCTATGGCATATACCAAAATAGATGTAAAGCATTCTGGGAATGCAAGGTAGCAAACCTTAAAATTATTAATGATCAAAAAAATAATAATCCAATAATATTAAAATCATATGTGCTAAAAGAAATTAATTTAGAAACAAATGAAATTCTAAACTCGTATTTTTTAAATAATAGAAACCAAATTTTGGATGAAAATAAGAATGTTTATAAAATTCCTGTATTTTATAATGATATTAAACAAGAATATAATAATATTATTACACCAGTTTAATATCTTGTAATAAAAACATTTAAATTTTTTCTATATATATCTCTTTATTATTATAATATCCTATTATATTTTTTGGAATATATATCCAATCATCATCATCATTTATAGGCTCAGACGATATACATATATGTTTATCAAAAAATTTATAATATAATGATGGAGGTTTCTCATCATTACTTATATATCGAGTAAAAATAATAAAATTACCATCAGTTATTGCAATATTAAATGAAAATATATCTGTTGTTATTTCATTTATATATTTAATTACCTGTCTAATAGCTATTTTAATATTCTCAATATTCTTCTCCTTATTTTTTAAAAAACTGATTATTAATAAAAAAATATATTCTGAATCAGTGTTACCACTTAGATGTGAAAATATATCACTATCAATTTTATTAATAATAATTTTTAAGTAATTCTTAAAATTTTTAAAATCACCATTATGCATAAAAAGCAAGTTATCAAAATTAAATGGATGACAATTAAACTCATGAATAAGACCAGTTGAAAATGGTTTAATTGCACGAATATGAGCAAATATTAATTTTGATTTTAGGATTTTACTTAATCTTCTAAAATTAAAATCACTCCAAGGAGTTTTTATAGAGGTATAATAACATGGTTTTTTTTGATTTTCAATATACCATCCAATACCAAACCCGTCAACATTTACTTCATGGTCACGATTATTTAATTCTTCAAGAAATGGTGTATATTTTTTTAAATAACTTTGTTTTATAATTGAATGATTTGATTTATAGAGTATATTTTCTAATAACATCTCTTGGCCGCAATATATAAACCATCTACACATTGTTTATATTTAAAATTTGTTTTATTTTATTATTTGAATCTAAACTCAATTGTAGATGTATAAAATTATAAAATATATTGAAATTAATCTTATTATTAACCGATAACCTATCAATTGATGATTTGGATAATGTATCATCTATAAAATTACTTATCATTTGATACCTATCTGCATGTATTGATGTAATAATATTTGTTCGTTCTTCGATGTTATATTTGTTTAAAATGTCTATAATATCATGATAATTTAAATAATTAATAATAATCTTAATAATATTGATATGAATATATTTACAATTTTGTAAAATGGTATTTTTACAATTAGTTTGTAGTAGACAAAATATTAGTTGTTTGGATAAATGCGAAATATAATCTTCATATAAATTAAAATTAATTAAATTAAATAAATTCTCAAAATAATGTTTATGATTATGATTCATATTCTTTACACATTCCAATTTATCATCTGTTATATAATATAAACAACTAATAAATTGATCAATAGTAAAAAATTCTACTAATTTATACAACATATCAATATTTAATTTTACACAAAATATATGTAAAATTTCATCATTTATGTGTGGTAATAATATTATCAAATGGTCTAGTTTTAATATATTTATTAAATCATAAATCATATTTAACTGTAATTTTTTGATTATATAAATAAAAGTATTCGGATTAAGATAATTAATAATTTTTTTTATAAAAATAAAATCATGATTCAAAATCATATGTTTTATTTTATTTTCATTAGATGTTTCTAATAATAATATTATTTGTAATTTGGTAACATTCATTTCGCTAATTTCACTTATACTTGCAGTCGCAAAAGTCGCGATTTGATTAAATCTGAAAATAAAATTATAATTTAAATTTAGAAATTTTATTGATTTATCATCAAAATCATTAATTAAGCACATTAAAAAATCTTCATCGATGCTATTAATTAATATTTTAAACTTTACATTATCACCTTTTATAAATGGATATATTAATTTAATTTGATAAAATTTTAAACTAGATATATTTAATTTGAATTTAATAACATCCATACTATTAATCAAATATAATAATCCATTATCCGCTAAATTTTGTATTGTATCAATAAAATCAACAAAACAATTATTATTATCCCAAAAATTAAAATGTTTATGTAAATAAGTGTCGTCAACACTATTTTTAAATATATACCGTAAATCTAAAAAATTTATATTTAACAAAATTTTTTTAAATATATTAATATCTAATTTATAAATTATAAGATTTAATTTATGAATCTCTATTCGAATATCATCTACATTCTCCACATTATTAAGTATACTTATAAGTGTATCATCTGATAAACTATTGGTATTTGTGTACAAATCATTGTCCATAATATAAATTATATATTTAATTTCTAAATTAAATCATATTTTTTTCTACACCATAAATCTGCAATATTATATATATTATGTATTTCTTGTGTACGTTCATTATATGAGAAGTCATTCATTAAAATATTTTTTAATTTATTATGATCTGAAATATGAGTAATTTTATTAAATATACTTTTTTGTAACTTTGAATATAATTTATCTTTTGATAAAATTACATTATTTTGATGTTGATTATTTAATGTAAAACATTGTTTATGATCATCAATTAAATGGTCAAAATCACGTATTATTTCAATACGATTTGGATTTTTTTGTATATTTATATTTTTTTTATCTGAAAACATATAACATAATAAGAATTCTTGATTCATTTGATTCATATAAAGTATATTATTTTATATGAAGTAATTAAACATATTGATTAAGTTAAAGATAATTTTGTTAATATGCCGAAGTGATCCGATGGCCACCATTCGACTATTTTACTATTTGGCTTATATCTGATTAAATGGAATTTATCTCCCTTACCAATGCCAATTAAATATTCTTTGAGAATTTGTAGTTGAGAGTCATTCAAATCAAATGATTTTGTACCTACTAATAATGACTCTATTGGTCTTATATTTTTAACAAAAATACTATCAAATCTAAATTGTTTATCTTTAAATTTAATGTTGAATCTCATCGTATTTATTTTTGTATCTTCTGTAAATCCATGATCTGTATTTAAAGATCTATATGTATCAATTAAATTAATACTATCTAATTCTTTTTTCTCTGGCCATTCTTGATGGTCTCCATCTAAATGAATATTAAAATCACCACAAACAATAATTTTCTTATCTGGGTATTCATTAATTTTTGTTTTTAATGTTTCATATTGTTCTCTTCTGCAACGACTATAATGAATAGTATTAAATTCACCTTCTTGGCCTGGCGAATATCCCGATCCTGATTGTAAATATACATTAAAAATTATAACATTTGAATATTCAATTATCATTACCCCATATTCAAAATTTAGTACACCACCCACTGAATATATTTGTATGCGAATTGGTTCATATTTTAGATATGCGAATAGGTCAATATCTCTATTTCTTTGTTTTTTAATTTCATCATCTGATAAAAATACATCTTCAGATCTCTTGTAATTGTTTGATATATGAGGATTTAATAAAATAAATGAATTATATGACATTTCTTGTAAACAGACTATATCAGGGTTATTATCATTTATTATTTCAGAAATTTTATTCATTCTTTGATCCATAAAACTGTATTTCACCATATTATTTACGGATAACCCCCATATATTCATTGTCATAATAGAAACGTCATTTGGTAATGGAATAGGTTTTTGAAATTTCTTTTCATATAATAAATGCCATTTATTGCAGGACCTACCAAAATTATCACTATCATAATTAAATATTTTTGCTTCTATATTTTCGTCAGGTGTTATATAAGATGTAGGTACTATATTATCTTTACCTGTTATTAGTGTTCGATTACACATTTGTGGTGATTCTCTGCATAATCCCATTGCCTTCGAATTTATATTGCATAAAAATGGATATGCATCTGGACAATAATGTGCTTGTTTAAGATCGATCTTTTCAGGGTTTTTACCATATATTTTTGATAGAATATCGCTATGAGTAATATGCACTCCTAGATCTTCACTAATAGCACCCCCATTAAATTTTAATACCATTAAATTATTATTTAAGGAATTTACACTACCGCCTCCTTTATTTTTTTTGTTTAAATATTTTTGTTTATATTTTAAATATTTATCTTTAAAATTATACATATATAATATAATTTAGAAAAATATTTTATATATATGAAATGAATAAAAATATAATGAATATTTTTATTCGGAATTTATGTAGGATATAATTTTATGGTGCAATATTTTTTAGTTTAAATTTTTCTGATCAATTAAAATTTTAACCAATATTTATAATTATATAATTTATATACTAATGAAAAATTTATATGTAATTTCTGGAGTTGGAATTTTATCTGGAAGTGAAGATTGGAATTTTTTCAAAAATAATACAAATTCTTGGATTATTTTTGAAGATATTTTAAATGATGATAAACTATCAGAAATACAAAAATATTGTATTAAAATTATCGCTACACATATTTGTCTTAGTGAATTATGGCAAAATTGGGGTATAAAACCTGATATTATTATTGGTCATAGTTTTGGTGAAATATCTTCTTGTTTTATATCAGGTGTATATAATATATTTGATACAATTGAATTAGCATTAAAAATAGCAGAAGAAGTAGAAAAAGAAAAAGGTTGGCTTTGTCATGGTTATGATTTAAAATTAGTTGAAAATACATATTACTCATCAATTAATTTTAAAAATAATAATAAAGTTCATTTAACTGTTTGTGGACTAGATGATTCATTAGATATTTTTCTAAAAGAAAATCAAGAAGCTAAAAAAATGTATTTAGAAAATCCATGGCATCATAAAATTTATGAAAATAAAAAAATAAAAATTAGGAAAGTGAATGAGAGTAAAATTGATCTTTTTTTATCATCAAAAGGAAGTAAAATATCTAATTTAAATGAAAACCATTGGAATGACTGGTTGTGTAATAAATCTAATATGATAGATACTATTGCACAAGTACAAGAATTATATCCAAATGAAACATTTAATATAATTGAACTTGGAGCACATCCGGTAATGGAACAAATGGTTTCAAATTTATCTATAAATACTTATGTATCTAGTATGAATAGAAGTATGGATATATTTTATTATATTTTAGAAATGAGAAAAAAAATATTAGATAGTAAATTTATTGATTTAATTAAAGAAAAATGTAAAAAATATGATACTAAAATTTTATTTGATGAACCATTATTATTTCAAAATTATAATTCTTTAAAATTAACTGAATTATCTAATATATTAGGTATATATTTTCCAAATATAGGTCCACAAGATTTATATAATTTTGCAACTATAAATAAATTAATAGAAAATTATGGTAAATCTCAAGAAATTATATATTCTCCCAAAAAACTAAATTATGATGATGAAGATCCTATTGTAATTATTGGAGCAAGTTGTATTCTACCTTATGATATATATTCTTTGAATGATTTATGGGATAAATTATTAAATGGTTTTGATGGAATTAGAATATTAAAAGATTTAGATAATTTACCATGTGGTTTTATAGATGATTTAATTTTTGATAATAATAAATTTAAAATTTCCAAAAAAGAAGCAGAATCTATGGATCCACAACAAATTTTAGCATTAATATTATCAGATTTACTATTTCAAGATTCTGGATTAAAAAAAGAAGATTTATGGGGAACAAAAACAGGAGTTTATATTGGTTGTTGGAATTTAGATTATGAAGGAAATAAATCATCCGCTTATTATGCAATTGGTAAAAATCCTAGTATTATTTCAGCAAGGATTAGTAGTCATTATAATCTTTTAGGCCCTTCAAAAGTTATTAATACAGCATGTGCATCATCTTTAGAATGTGTTTATGATGCTTATAAAGATATCAAGTTGGGAAATATAGATTTTGCAATTGCCGGAGGAGTAAATATGTTAGGGTCGAAAGATTTTACACATGCTATGAAAAAATCTTCATTTTTAGGAGATAGCGGTAGATGTAAATCATTTGATAACTCTGCAGATGGATATGTTAGATCAGAAGGAGGTGGGTTAGTATTAATTGCAAGAAAATCGAAAGTAACTAGTTATTATGCGGAAATTATAGGAGGATCCACTAATCATAATGGATATTCACCACTAATTACAGTTCCAAGTAGTGAGGCCCAAAAAAGACTTATTATTGATTCTTGTAAGGATGCAAATATAAGTTCTAATGAAATAGATTATATAGAATGTCATGGTACTGGAACCAAAATAGGAGATCCTCTAGAAATTGCTGGATTGAAAGATATTATAGATTCTAAAAGAAAAAATCCATGTTATTTGGGGTCAATTAAAAGTAATATAGGTCATTTAGAATCAGGAGCAGGAATAGCAGGATTAATAAAATCAATCCTTATTTTAAAAAAACAATTAATTCCACGAAATATTCATATTAAAGAACTTAATAAAAATTTAAATTTACATAATGGAATGAAAGTTGTAACAGAACATATAGAAAGTAATATAAATATTATAGGAGTTAGTAGTTTTGGGTTTGGTGGAAGTAATGGACATATTTTATTGAAAAAAAGTGATAATAATAAAGAAATTCCAGATATTGAATTAAACAAAAATGGAATATTAATCAAAAGAAATAATTCAATTAAAGATTCTAATTTGACAAAAACAAATAAAATAAAAAAAAGTAAAATAAAAAAAAGTAAAACAAATAAAATAAAAAAAAGTAAAACAAATAAAATAAAAAAAAGTAAAATATATTTAAATAATAATCATATTATTAATAATAATATGACAAATAATAAAAATGAATTTATTACTTTTCTAAATGATATAGGAATAACGACAGAAAATTACAGTAAACCATTATTAGACCAAAATTTAGATTCTTTACTATTAACAGAATTAATAGTTCAAATAGAGGATATTTATTCACACTCATTAGAAATGGAAGATATAAGTACAAATATGTTAAGTTGTGAAAATATTTTTAATAATATTTTTAATACAAGTTCAAAAACCACTAAGTCTAAATCAAAAAGAAAAAAATCGAAATCAAAAAAATATGAAAGTGAAAGTGAAAGTGAAAGTGAAAGTGAAAGTGAAAGTGAAAGTGAAAGTGAAAGTGAAAGTGAAAGTGAAAATAAAAATGTAACTAGTCAATGTAAAGTAAAATATAATAATTTAAAATCAAATGAAAATATTCCAGATGTAAAATTTAATTATTATAATTATACAAGAATTAAAGATCCAAAATTTAAAATTAGAACTAGTCACGTTGGCTCATTGCCAAGATTAAAAAATGACACAACTATCAGTATAATGGAGAAACAATTAGATATTGGAATTGATATTATAAATGATGGTGAAATAGGTAGAAAATCTTATGCAGAAGAAATTTTAAATTCATTATCGGGTTTTGAAAATAATAAATGTGTTGGTCCTTTACCAAAAGATCTAAAAGAATGTTCAGGATGCTCTAGACGTTTTATTGCAAAAACAGGTTTGATTACATTAAATCCCAGAGTTAAAACGACGAACCCTGCATGTACTGGACCAATAAAATATATTAATTTAATTAATTTACATTATAATTTAAATAAATATTTAACTTCATTAAAAATAAATGGTGTTAAACCAGAAGATAGTTTTTACAGTGTCCCTTCTCCAGGAACACTATCAATATTTTTTGAAAATCAATATTACGAAAATGATGATATTTATTTATCTGAACTTTCAAATGCATTAAAAACAGAGTATGAAGAAATAACTAGACATAATATCAATTTACAAATTGATTGTCCTGATTTAGCTATGGGAAGACATACTAAATATCAGCATCTATCCGAGAGAGAATTTGTAGAAGTTGTAAAAAAACATGTTTATTATTTAAATAAAGCAGTTGAAAATATTGATCCTAATAAATTAAGAATGCATATATGTTGGGGAAATTATTCTGCTCCGCATAATTTTGATATTAATTTAGAAGTAATAGCACAAGAAATATTTAAAGCTAAACCAAATAATATTTTATTAGAATCTTCTAATCATGCACATAATTATGATATTGAAATTTTTAGAAAAATTAAATTTCCAGAAGATAAAACATTAATATTAGGTGTAGTAGATACATCGTCTCAACATGTTGAAACACCTAATTTAATTGCTAAAAGATTAATAGAAGCTGCTGAAATTATTGGTAAAGATAGAATAATGGCTGGTACAGATTGTGGTTTTGCAACTACTTCAGATTCTTCAAGTGTTGAAGCACAAGTAGCATGGTTAAAAATAACTAATATGGTAAAAGGAGCAGAAATAGCGACTAGAAAAATAATGAATAAAAGTGTATTTAAACCTAGAGCTATTTTACGTGTATATGAATTTAGTAAAAATGATATGTTAAAATATAATAACAATATCGAAATAAGAAAAGTACCAGATGATTTTAGTATTGATATATTAATAGAACATATGAAAAATTATGTAGATATTCCTATAATTTTTGTACATGACGAATTAAATAAAAATAAGGTTAATGAATTAGAAAAAAAATGTAGAAATACAATATATTATCCTAATGAAATAATAGAATTTAATGAAAATTCAAATGAATTAATAGATGAATTAATTATGAAATATTCAAAAATTGACGAGAGTAAACTTATAGTAAATAATACTAAAGCATTATGTAATGAATATGATATAATTATAGTTGGCGCTGGACTAACTGGCTTATATAGTGCTAATAAATTAAAAAATTTAGGATATAATATATGTTTATTGGAAAAAAATGATAAATTAGGGGGTATTTGGGATACCTATGCAAATTTTACTTCTCAAGTTAATACTTCTGAAGCAGCATATAGAATAATAGATGATGAAAGATATAAAATTAATAAAGATCATACATCTCCAAGAGAAATTATAAATGATGTAGGTTCAATTAAAGATAAAATAGAAGATTTAATATACGTAAATCATGAAGTAACATTTGTAGAAAATATAAATAATGAATATATTGTAAAATTAAAAAATGGATCACAAATAAAATCAAAAGGAGTTATATTTTCAATTAATGACCGTGTTGGAGTCCCCAGAGTTGTTAATTGGAAAAATGAAGATAAATTTAAAGGACAAATTATTAATGGATATGGTAAAGATGTGAATGATGTTAATTTAGAAGGTAAAAATATTATTATTGTTGGAATGGGTGCATTCGCAACTGAAAATTTAAGAACAGCTTTAGAAGCTGGTGCAAAACATGTTACAATATTATGTAGAAGAATTGGATCGGTATGTCCTAAATATATTGATTATATAAATTTTATAAATAAAGACGGTAATTCAGACGGGGTAGATGATAGCTCTGTGATAAACACATCTAATATGGTAACATGGAGAAAGTTATATGAAAAAACAGGTGCTAAACAGCCAGAATGTTGGCCAGATAATATTAAACATTATGGACATACAATTAGTGTATCAGATATTTTTTTTATTGCATCTTATCTTGGTTTATTAGAAATTGTATCGGATGAAATTAAAGAATTTAATGAAGATGGAATAACAACATTAAATAATGAAGTAATTAAAGCAGATGTAATAATTAAATGTACAGGTTTTGAAAGAAATGCATCATTAGTTCCTAAATTAACTAAATATAAAGAAACTAATAGTATAAATTATTTAGATAATAATATGATGTATTTAGCAGATGCATTAATTGATGATAATGTATTTAATTCAATTTTTGGGTCTAGTGTAGTTGAAATGGCAAAATTCTTTATTGAAGTATATATTCATTTTTTTAAAAATCCAGATCAATATGAAGAAATAAAAGATAAGTTTCATAAAGTAAATATCGAAAATAGAAAATGGTCTGATTATATAAAAGGTACTGATGTATTAGTTGAAAATAATAATGAAATAAAAGAAATAGTAAAAAAACAATTAAATAAAAGAAATAAAAATTTTATAAATGCCCATAATGTTGAAGATTTTAAAAGAGAAAATAAAAGAGAATGGATTGAACTGCATAAAATCTTATCATGTTATTCAAAGAATAAAGCATTTTTAGATTATCCAGATTGGTAATTATCCAATATAATAATATTTTTCAATATCAATATTATTTAATTCTAAAATTTTTTTTAAATTATTACCACCTAATTCATAAATTTTATTAACTTCTAAATTATTTAAAATTTCCCTCCATTTTATAGGTGAAATTAAATGTAAAATTAATTTTTTTTTAATTTCATCAATAGTTGTATATGGATTTCCATCATAATTACTAATTATGTTATATTTAGGAGTATTAAATTTTATTTTATTTATAAAATTTGTAAATTTAACAATACTCGAATTCATAAATGGTGTATGAAATCCACCATCTACATCTAATACTTTAAAATAAATTTTATTAATTTTTTTTAATTTATTTATTTTATCTGATAAATTTTCAATATCATCTTTATTTATTGAAATTACAAAACCATCTGGAGATAAATATATTGCAATAAAATATTTTATATTTTTTAAAATTAAATTTAAAAAATATTCGCTTATTCCTATAATTGTTATTAAACTAGAATTAGTTTCTAGACCAGAATTAAACATTAATTCACTTCTAAATTTTATAAGTTTTATACATTCATCAAAAGATATAGATTTTGCACATACTAATGCAGAATATTCTCCTAAACTATATCCAATCAATGTATCTATTGAATTATAGAATTCACTATCATAAAATTTTAATTTATCAAAATTAGATATATTATATATTAAAGATAATATCTGATTTTTAAAAATATAATTACTATTAATTAAATATTCTTTAAAATTATCTTTTTGAGGGATATTTAAAATATTATTAACTTTTTGAAAATATATATCAGAATATACATCAAATTTTAAATTTATATTTTTATTTCCCTGTCCAGAAAAAATACATATATTCATATATGTATTTTCTAAATTAATTTTTTAAAATATTTAGTAAAATATTTAAATTTATATTATAAAAAGTATAGTTAATTTTTTTATTAGTTGTTAATGTTCCATATATCATATCAGGTAAATGATCCGATATATCATATTGATAAAATATATTTTTATTATTTATATCAATTATTTCATTATTATTTAAAATTTTTATATCATTTATTTTAAATAATCCTACTCCTAAAAATTTTAAATATGATTCTATTTTAGTCCAAATTTTTATATTAGTTGATATAGAATTACTTAATATATTATATCCTCCATATTTTTTAAGTATATTTTTAATATCCTTTTTATCTTCTATATCTATTCCTATTTGATATTTTGAATAGGTAATAATTATATAATCTTTTGAATAACTTAAATTATAATTAATTTCATTATTAAAATATGGTTTATTATATTCATCTCTTTTAAATATAATTTTATTAGTTGCTAATTCATAATTTAATTTAATTATAAATTTTTGTAATAGTAATCCATAGATTTTTCTATGGAATATATTTTTAGGATAATTATTTAAAAATTTTAAATCTTCATTATTTAAATAATTATCAAAATTAATTAAATAATCAGGAATTTTAAATATAAAAATTCTCATTATAAATTATTTGATAATAAAAAAAATATCATTATAAAAAAATATAGCGTTAGCAGTGGATAAAAGCATATGAAAAATTTGGATTTAAAAAAATAATAGAAAGAAAAGTTACTAATGATGTTTTAAAAATAAAGTAAAAATTACACTGAGTGATGATTCAGTTGTGGAAAAATATATAATTCATTGGGCTGAATCCGAAGGATGGTTTTGTATTACTGATGACCTTTTTTGGGACCAATTTACTGATTTAGAATAATTTAATATATTTAATTATTTATATATGGAGATTATAAATATTAAATTTACTGATATAAATAAATTTAATAAACAACAAAAAGATGAATTAGAAAAATTTTTAAATATAGAACATAGACATTGGGCAAAATTTTATAATAAAGATTTGATCAAAAAAATAAATTTAGATGAATATATCAATCGAAATAGAATAAAAAATTTACATTTTTTGTTATATTATAAAGAAAATAAATTAGTAGGAAGAATAGAATATCATGAATACAATGTGAATGATAAGATAATTAAAAATAGATTTATTTATAAAAATGGTACATATTTATGGATAACAAATGTATTTATTTTAAAAGAATACAGAAGACAAGGAATATTGCATAACATTTTTGATTATATATTTAAAAATATATCAAATAAAAATGTAGCATTAGCAGTAGATAAAAGTAATATTAATGCTGTAAAAGCATATGAAAAATTTGGATTTAAAAAAATAATAGAAAGAAAAGTTACTAGTAAATTAGTAGGATCAAATGATTACACCGAATATTTTGTTGAATATTTGATGATAAAAGAATAATTAAAATGATTATTATTAATAATATAATGAATAACATTTATTATAATCAAAAATCAAGTTTAGGTAACAATTTTTATATGAAGACAAAGATAAAAATAAAATTTGAAGATATCGAGAAAATTGTTTTTATATACTTAGAAAATATTGAATTATATACTTTCTGATTATATAATTATATCATTCAATTAATTTATATTCGTTGCAAAAAAAATGAATAATGAACTAAAAAGGGAAAACAATATCAAAGATATTACATGCATGTGTAGTATGATTTGTGGCACAATCGCACTAATTGCTGGTTTAATTAGTTTCATTGTATTTGGGATTCTATTTTTAGTACAAGATTGGGATACTTATAGATCATGTAGTGGTTCTGCAATGGGCCCCTATGTAATTGTTGCTTTAATCCTTACTTGGGGTAATGGAAAAGCTGCAAAAATTGAAAAAAAGGAAACTGGTGAATTAGTTGTAGGACTAATCTTTTATTTCCTTATGAATGTGGGATTTGCAATTTGGGGAGGATTTGAGTTGTGGGAGAAGTCATGCCCTGATTTGAAGAATACTAATCTCTGGAATTTTTCTCTGGCTGTTTTTATTATTCAGATAACTTCTGCAGTTATTATTCTACTTATTCCATGTATTATAGGATATATTGTATCAAGAGAAAAAGAACCGGATACTAATTTATCTGATACTAGACGCCAATTATACAATAATACTAATAAAGTTTAAAAACAGTTGTACCACATGCTCCACAATTAATTTATATATTCTACAGTTTAATACATTTATCTACTATCACTTCTGTCTCTATAAGAATCAGAATTATTCTTTCTAAATTTCTCTTGATCAAATTTTTAATTTGTAGTGGATCAAGTGGATCAAATGATTACACCGAATATTTTGTTGAATATTTGATGATAAAAGAATAATTAAAATGACAACATCTTGGAATTATTATAGGTTGAATTAAATAAACCAGAAAAGGTGTAAAAAGAATGAGCATATATGAATTAAAAGTAAATTTAATTCATATATATATATGAATTTTATAAATAGATGTAATTTAAGTTTAGAATATATTGATTTAATTTCGACGTTTTTTCCATTTTTTTTTCTTCCTTTCATGTGGTTCTCTATTATTATTTGACGTGAAATTTTTCTTTTTATTCTTTTTATTCTTTTTCTTCTTTTTTCTATTATGACGGTTCATATCATATGAATTTTCAAAATAATATAATTCTTCAATGTAATATAAATCAGATAGTGGTATAATATTATCAATTTCAATAGAAATACTGTAAATATCGGCATCATTATCAATATCAAAATCAAAATCGACTTCAATATTATAATTACCTTCTACTTTATTATCTATTATTTCTCTACAATATGGACATAAGTTTTTAATTAATTTATCAAAACATGTTATACATAACTCATGACCACAATCAAGACGCATCATGTTATTTTTGTCAATGGTATCATCCATACATATTCTACAGTCCATTATAATATAAGATATATTTATAAAATATATGGTTAAATTTAGTTTTACACCTAAAGATAGTGTACATACTACTTAAGGAAATCGTTAATACCATACTTAAAGATCTAAAGGTTTTTTTAAATATGAATAATACAAATGTTAGTAAATCGATTTATAATATTAAAAAAGATAAAAAGCAATCTTTTTCAAAAGCTATAAAGCTAATTGAACCTGTGAAACCGAAACCAAAACCAAAAGTAACATTTGAAAATAATGATATTGAGCATTTAACTTTGGACGGCTTAAAAATAGGTAATTAAGACAATTATGGTTTAATTATCGGATGAACTTCAAAATAATTAAATTCAAAATCTAACTTCAAACGACTAAAAATAATATAACTAGATAATAGATATAACGAATAACTACTCAAAATATGCCATAACCAGTGCAGTGATATATATAAATATTCACAATAAAATAGATCTAAAATCCATACAAACACGCTTAAAAAAAATAGAAAAGCTCCGTAAATAAATAATTCTTTTAATTTTCTATTTTTATTATTATAAAAGTCCGCAAATAAATATCTTGATCTATAAAATCCATATCCAAATAACATAAAACGATTATAAAAAGAGAATTTTACGAATAAAAAAAATCCAATACATATTTTAAGTAATAACAAATTATCATGTTTTATATCAAGTAATAATAGTAGTGCTAATATGGAGAATTCATCTAATAACTGTCCCATTAACGATAATGTACCATGAAAATATATTGTAAATATTCCAATTGATAAACATGTAAGATAAATACTATAATTCTTAAATTCTATCTTAGACATAATTTTAATTTTATTATATCCAAAGTCTTGACCATGTATCATTCTTAAGTTTTTTA
>Ga0209533_1001134_pt1 | contig 25253 bp, 26 predicted proteins | sample COG_04_FD_184748 | JGI IMG/M metagenome (GOLD analysis project Ga0209533, IMG submission 184748) | Pelagic Microbial community sample from North Sea - COGITO 998_met_04 (SPAdes) (version 2) | ecosystem: Environmental > Aquatic > Marine > Neritic zone/Coastal water | place: Helgoland, sampling...
AACGTAGTTCCTACTGCTTTTGGGATATTTTCTGTAACTGCTGAAGTTCCAGCAACAACTTCTATAGTCCCGTCTGTTTTTAAAATGACGGGAACACCATTAGGTAACGTACCTGACGCTACAAAATTAGATTGCCCACCCACACTATCAACATACTTTGTTGTTTTAACTGAGCCGTCTGTGGTCAACAACGTTGCTAGGTTTCTTGCTTTGCTCATGTTATTTACTACCTTTATATGTACTTACTGTTATTTGTATATAACAATCTGAAGCACTATTAGAATCATTTGTATAGACAACACCTGTTACGGCGCTAGAAGCATTTCTATACACTAACCCATGCTCCGCCATAACTAATGTACAGAACTGAGGTGTCTGTTTTAAAGAACATAGTTCCTACTGCTGGAACAGAGCTAGGCAATGTGCTACCTGTAGCCGTTATAGGAGCACTAGATGCGCTAACGCCCATAATAAGTTGTACTTCATCATCCAGATCAAGTGCAGGAGTAAACGTAACTGATGTACCATTGGTTGCTGTGAAGTCTGTACCAAGCAGCATCTTTGCACCGTTGATATAGCAATCTATACTTCCAACAGAATAGGTTAGCCCAGTTTTAGTCGCTTGGTTTGCAGTAGCTATAAACTCGGATCGAAGAGGGGTTGCAGCGGGTGTTCCTGCGGGGCCAGTAGCACCTTGAATACCCTGTATTCCTTGAATACCTTGAGATCCAGCTGCGCCAGTTGCCCCATCTTCTCCAGCAGGGCCAGAAAGTAATAGAGTCGTAGCATTTATTGCAAGACCTGCTTCAACTGAAGGCGTTGCTTCAGAAGTACCTAGCGTTCCATCACCTTGTATGTAGTAACGAGATCCTGCTGTAAGGCCAGATTGATTCGTACTAACACCACCTTTAAGAATGATAGATGCAGTTTGACCATCTGTGTAAGCTGCTGATGAAAGTCCAACGTAACTTAAAGAATTTAAAGTACTAGCTCCTATTGCTTGCATTTGACCAATATAAGCTTTGCCCGGATTGGTAAACTTAGACATGTAAACGAATTTACCACTAGTATCTGGAATAAAAGCTAAAGCTATTGCGTTATGATCAACTGCAGAACTTAATATTGTCTCAGTTCCATAACTAATAGTTGTACCTGTAACAGAACCTGTACGCACCGCTGAATCGTTTTGAACGTCTTTGCTGTATAAAACAACAAATTTACCAGAGCTGTGTGGGCTAAACGATATAGCTACGTTTTTAGCACCCCAATTGTCTTTAACGTAAAATGAGTTTGCTGTACCTAATGTGATTGACGTTCCTGATACAGTTCCTACTATTGCTGCACCATTGTAATCATTCCCACTTACTATGTGACCTTTAAAAGCAACTATAAACTTGGTTGAAGTAAAGGGATCAACACTAAGAGAAAGATACTCCACTCCACCAGCTGTGTGAAAATCTACCGGAGTTCCATAGCTAATACTAGTACCTGAAACTGTTGCTACACAGGCTTTACCTCTAGCTGGGCTATATTCACCCCAAGCAAGTATAAATTTACCTGATGAAAGTCCTTTTAAAGTAGTGTCATAAACGTCTGTGGCAGAACTATATTGAAACCCAGTACCAAATGTTACACCAGTTCCAGATACTGTTCCTACTTTACAATAAGATCTCCTTGACACTGAGTAAGTAGTAATTAATTTAGTATTGTCAGCAGGATCAAACGCAACTTTAGATAGCCCAGACGTTACGGAAGAAAGAATAACTTCTGTACCAAGAGTTATTGTTGACCCAATTAATGTGCCTATTCTAATTGCAGCATAGCCATTATTTTTTCTGTAACTTATGGCAAATGTGCCATTAGAAGCAAAACTAATATCTCTAAAAGTTGTATTTTCACTGTTAAAACTAACTGATGTACTAAATGTTATAACAGTTCCATTAATAGTTCCGAGTGTGTAGTAACCCTGAGTTCCTTGAAGAAGAATAAACTGATTAACATTATTTGGATCCATTGCAACTTCAATATTCTTAGCTAGAGATGAAGTGCCAAAATTATAACCAAGACCAGCAGGTATACTTTCTGCCGTAACTGCTGCCGCAACTGCCCGTACTGTACCATCAGCCATCAACTCAACAGCTTGACCATTAGGTAACGTACCTGTTGCTACAAAGTCTCTGACTCCTCCAACACCATCTGCTCCAGTTGCTCCATCTAATGTAAACACTTCAAAATTAGAAGGAAAGTTACTTTGAAGAGATGTATTTACTCCACTTGAAGTCCCTGATTTAGTTAATGTAAAGTTACTAGTAGCAACAAATAGACCGTCAGCAAAGCTATTGTTAACTCCGGTATAGCCATCTAGCCTAAATACATCTCCGTCTACAACATCTAAGGTTCCGCTGCCTACTCCTAGTCCAGTGCCAATCGAGTAATTTAACAATACGCCTATAAAGTTAAACTCGCCTTCAGCACCATCAGCACCATCTAATGTAAACACTTCAAAGTTAGAGGGGAAGTTATTTTGAAGCGCTGTATTTACTACACTTTGAGTTTGTGATTTAGTTACTGAAAAATTATTAGTAGCAACATAAAGACCATCGCCAAAGCTGTTATTGTTTCCGTTATATCCCTCTAACCTAAATACATCGCCGTCTACAATATCTACAGTTCCGCTACTTCCTACTAATGACCCTGCGGTAATTGAGTAAGTAAACAATGTCCCGATAAAGCTAAATTCCCCTTGAGCACCAGCTGCTCCCGCAGGGCCAGTAGCTCCAGTTGCCCCAGTAGCTCCCGCTTCACTAGTTAATAATAACTCGGTAGACGATAAGGCTCGTCCTGCTTCAACACTAGGATTACCAGCAGTAGTAGAAATAGTACCATCAGTCTGAACATAATAAACTGAATTAGTAGTAAGACTTGTTTGATTAGCAGACACGCCTCCAGCTAAAACAATAGATGAAGTAGCTCCGTCAGCATAGGCTGCTGTGGACATACCAATGAAGTTATCTGCGGTTAAATTTGGTGCCGCTGCTAATGCTAATTGACCAAAAAGCGTATAACCAGCATTTGGACTTACAGTTCTGTTTCTATAAAACATCATAAATTGACCCGAATTAAATGGGTCAAAAGCTGAATTAAGATCAGCATGATTTCCAGCAGCAATAACTATAGGTGTAGCAGGAGTTACAGTTGTACCAGACACTGTGCTTACTGCTATCTCAAAGTTAGATGACACATAGCTGGCCGTAATAAGTTTAGATAAACTAGAGTTATACGAGCTAGATACAGTACCTGCTGCAGGAGTACCTGATCCTATTTGTGCTGCTGTGCCAAATGCAAACGTGTTTCCAGACACAGTGCAGACTCTGGCATAAGTGCCTCCATATCGGTAGGCCATTATAAATTTACCAGCAACTGCTGCATCAGAAAAAATATAATTCCCGTCAAAAGTTGATCCAGTACCAACAGATTGTATTGTTGTTACAGCTCCAGCCGTAGCCGTTGTTCCAGATACAGTGCCCGCTACTATTCTAAAATTAACATTAGGGTAAGTGGAATTGTCTTTAAACGACAAAACATAATTACCAGCAATGCTGCTGTCAAATGATAGGCCATGTTCTCTAAAATCATCACCAAGTTTAGCTGTAACTGGTGTTCCAAACGTCAATGTAGTACCAGATAACGTACCCGCATAAACTTTAAGACCAGTAGAACTGCTGGCTGAAACAACAAAAGAACCTGAAGTGTTAGGGTCAAAAGCCCATGATCTATAATTAGTTGCAGTCGAAGCGTATATTGTAGCTGTGCCTAACGTAATAGCGGTTCCAGAAACAGTGCCAGCAATCATAGTTCCGTAATAAGTGCTAGGAGGTCTATAAGAAACTATAAAGCTGTTAGGCGTTACTGGGTCAAAATCTATTTCAAAAGGCCCACCTACACTGCCGCCAGCTGCTAAAACTTCGGTACCAAATGTAATTGTAGTTCCAGATATAGTACCTATTACTAGGCGTAAACCACTTCTTGCGTAAGCCAATACAACTCTATTTTGTGTGTGCGGATCATAAGCAATAGCTGTAATTGTTGTGTTACCTAAACCCGTATCAGATGGAGTACCGTTAGGTATGCTTTGAGCAGTTCCTGCAATAGTGACGGCTTCTACAGTGCCATCTGATTTTAAAATTACAGGAGAGCCATTAGGCAAAGTGCCTGAAGCTACAAAGTCTTTAACACCACCTACTCCAGCAGGGCCAGTTGCACCTTGTAAGGAAGCAACATCTGCCGCAGTTAATGCTTGGAAGCAAGCATCTCCCGCTGACCATGCCTGATCTCCAAACGAAGACTCTGCATTCTTAGTGACACCTGTTAGTGTCCAGTAAGTTGTGTTGTCTGTCCGACCTGTGTAGCTGATGATTTCAATCTTACCAGTTGCAGATAAAGTTAAACGGCCACTTACAGGAACATCTTTATTAGGCGCAACCGCTTTTACTACATCAACTGTAGTCGCACCAATAGCTACGTTTGCTTGTAGCGTAGCCTGTACATTATTCTCAAAAGCCATTTTATGTATCCTTCACTTTAACTTTAAAGTTCACTTCTTTAGTTCGGCCTTGGTTGGTCTCAACTGTGACAGAAACAATGTAGCTCTTTTTATCCACACCCGCAGCTACCCAAACTTTAGGTATGATGGTCGCTGCATCAGTCACATAAATAGTTAAGCCCGCTGGAGTTGAAGCAGTCACAGTTGAAATTATCGCGTCCCCATTTGGAAGCCATGCAGTAAAATCAATGTCATAGTCCAATCTTTCTGTGGGCTGTTTGGTATACGATTCCATAAATATCTCTCTTTAAGCTGCTTCGGCAAAGATGGTTCTATCTTCTGCATCTACAATGATTCTTCGGTCAATCGCTTCAACCGCGATAGATCGGACTTCTGCTTCAACCAATATGAGAATGCCGTTACTGCGTTCACCCGTCTGTGAAACATAGGTAAAGCTGCTTACTAGTTCAGCTGTTGCTATGGCGTTTATTGGAGAAGGAACCCTCATCCTAAAGGCTGTTGCTACTACTGAAGCGGCGGCATTTGAATAACCAAACGCAGCGTTGATTCCTGCCCCTGAAACATCTAACTCAGCCGTTCCAACTACATCAGCCTTGCCATAAATTTCCTTATCAGCTAATGACACAACATCAGACGAAGCTGATAGTGCAGCACTGGTGAATACAAGGAAGTTTGTGTTAACTGGCGATATGGAACCTGTACCATTTAACGTACAGGTTGCAGCACTCTCAATATGGGATGCGGATGTGGTATCTGCTGACGCTGAGATCTGAGCAGAAGCAGTTTGTATTGCTCCAGCTGTGGCATATAGTTCAGATGACGCAGTGAGGCTGAAGCTAAATTGTATGAAGGCTTCAGCAGTGGTATTAGCGCGAGGTGCAAAACCTGTATATGTATAGAAGGCTGGAACTGTGTATGCTGGTGTGGTGTAGGCTTCGCTAACAGTTACAGGGTTGACATAGTAAGTTGGTGCTGTTTCAGTATACTGCTCCACAGCATAAGTTAGGAATGTGTTACCATTTTGGTAAGTAGTTGTCCCGGGATATATGAATCTATATCCTGATCCGACAGGGCCATAACTATAAGACCCATTCACAAATACTGTGTGTCCTACGACTACCCATTCCCACACAGCTGGAACCCAATACCCCGCAATAATTACAGCGGGATGGAATACTTCTGGATGGAATACTGCTGGGGTAAGGTATCCTTCATCAGATACCCTTGCTGTAGCACCTATTAACGTGTCGCCATCAGCAAAACCAGAAGCACCTGCGTTCACTGACGCACTGGCAACTGATTCTGATAGGTAGGCAGAGGCATAAATGCTGGCTGTTGCGGTAGCCTCTGACAGAGCCGCTGTTTGGATTACACTCCTTCCAACAGCAATTATGCCTGCGGAAGCGCTGACCGATGCTAAGGCAGGAACTTCGTTGTATGAAGTGGCAGATAGTAGCGCATTAGCCACAATATCAGTCTGGCCTACAGCCTTCTTGTTACCGACAGAGATCGCTAGACTAGATCCACTGAAGGCTCCACTAGCAAACACAGTCCTAAAGCTTTCAGCTGTCGCTTCAGCATCTGCCAATACTTGGGCTGATCCTAATATGTCAACGGTGACACTTAGCGATAAGTCTGCCGTAGCATCAAAATGTACCCCTGATGCGTCAATGTACCTTACTTTAAACGCTGTTGACGTAGCTGATGCCGCACTAGTTACGTCTGCTATGCCTACAAGAAGTCGAGTACCTGTTGCAGTAACCTCAGCTGATGCCGTTGGGTATGCAAAACTACCACTAAGGACACTTACATCTGAAACCACAACCTGAGCATTAGGTGTGTAGCCTGTTGGTGTATATACTGGCGCAACCCAAACAGCAGGGTGTGTAGTGGTAACTCTTCGCTTAAGGCCACCATTGAAACCAGATACTCCATTTCTATTTTGAGCGGAGGTTAGATAACTAACATATGAAGTTCCTGCTGGTGCTCCAGAATCTAAAACAGATTTTATTGCAGAAACAATATTAGTTCCTGTATATGTATTGTTACTGTAATACGGGGCTATAGATTCAGGTGTATAAGTAAAATATACCTCACGACCTAAATAATGCACCCAGTAAAACGCAGCATTAAAGTCTTGATTAGTCGTGTACGAAGGTATCCAGTAGCCGGGGGTTACATCAAAACTATCCAACACATGGGCTTCAGCTTGAATAATTCTCGCTGCAATTGCCGAACTTGAAACCGAGGCGCTACAAGTAACTGTTGCCTGACCATTACTACTAGCCTGTGCTACAGCCGTTAGGTTGGCACTGCCTGTATACTGAGCATGCCCAACTGAAATCTTATTACCAACTGATATGGAAACAGCAAAAGCAGACAACGCTGCGGATACATCAATAATAAGAGATGGCGCAGTAGCAATGACGCAAGAGCCGTCAATATTAGCAGTTGCAAAGTGTATAGTAGCAGTCGTAGCCGATGTATTTGCATGAGCGATAATAGCTGCATTTGGATTAGCAGTATTAAATGCTGAACTTGAAACAGAACTCTGAGCGACACAACTGGCTTGAGCAGATGAATAGTTAGCTGCAATTGAACTCACAACAGCTGACGCTGCTACTGAAGCTGTGTTGTAAACCTCAGAGTTAGCCGCGCTAGAAACGGCTGCGCTAGCATTGATGGTTGTATGAGCGACTGACTTCTTATGGCCAACTGAGATGGCAATACTGGAGCCAATAAAGGTTGCACTAGCCGAGGATAGATTATAGCCAACACTTGATAGTGCGCTAGAACCAGAAACACTTGCTTGAGCACCAGAAATCGCTATAGCTTCAGCAGTTACATTGCTCGTTGAATCAAATGCTGCACCAGCATCTAAAACTGCATGAGCAGCAGCCGTTAACTCTGATACAGAAGCAATCGTAACTGAGGCTTCAATAACAGAATTTGATGATGCAGTAATTAAGGCGGAGCCATTAAGGGCTGCGCTGGCAAAAGAATTTATACTGGCTGAAACATCGTCAGCACTTGAAATAGATACAGTGCCACCCATACCGGAATGGTAAGCACAATAATAATAAAGAGTAGATGGGGTTTCTTCAGTGACAACAATGGAAATCGAAGAGCCAGCCTGACCTTGACTACCAGTAATGGTTACGCCAGTAGTGTACTCGCTGCCACCACCATGTGTGCCATTGTTAGTGGTACTGAATCGTAAAGGATGAGAACCATTGCTAGAGCTTGATAAGTCGAATGTATATGTAGATCCGACTTTGAAATCTAATGGTCTATTAGATTGGCTAGCAATGACATAGTTACCGCCTGAAGCAGTAACCACAAAAGTTTGTGTGTCAGATCTAGATAATGAACTACTTGCAGTAACGCTAGCATTTAAGTCATGAATAATACTAGAGGTTGCGGTGAAGTTAGACTGAGCAGAAACAGTGGCATAAGATAATGACGCTGAAGTTGCAACGGCAGTTAATGCAGCGCTAGCAACTAAAGTGGTCTGTGCAACCGCTCTCTTCTCACCGACTGAGATCGCTAAGCTTGATCCAGTAAAGACACCAGAGGCATCCCATACGACATAGGTTGATGAATCGACTTCACTTGATGCGGATACGCCAGCACTTGATTGAAGGATACAGTGTGCAGATGAACTTAGATTAGCTTGTGCCGCTACAGAACATTGGGCTGAGGCTTGCGCTGAGCTTTCTGATAGAACTGAGCAAGAGCTGATGACACTGGCTGTTGCTGGATTGACTATAAAGGTAGATGAGGAAGAATCGGCAGTCGCATTGATAGATGCCTGCACGCCTCGATAAGCATTTGCACTAGAGGACATTGCCGCCGTTGCAAGTAAAGTCGTGTGAGCAACTGCTTTCTTTTCACCAACTGAGATGGCTAGACTTGAACCAGTAAAGGAACCCGATGCGTTAGCAATAACGTAGCTTGATGCTGTTACATCACTTGATGCTGCTATATCAGATTCAGCTGAAACTATGCCTGAAGTTGAAGCTATAACTGAGCAAGAGCCTGCGATGTTGGCAGAAGCAGACTTAGACTTATAAGCCGAGGATGTAACTACTGCGCTAGCGGTAATGTCCCCAGAAACATTTAATGTATTTGATGCAGTAGCTGAAGATGTAGCAAAAGCGGCAATATCAGCTGTGCCGTAAAAGACTGTATGTACTGTAGCAGTTGCAGACAATGCTGCGCTTGGGTAGTGAAAAGTTGTAACCCATTGTGGTTGAGTTGTAATTTGCCGTTGCTGTACATAGTAAGCATATACAGAAGATGAACCACTACCCTGCGCCGTGTGGTAAGGCAATCCCGTTTGGTAGTCGCTTTGATTTGTAATGTACCTGTCAAACCAGCCGCCGTAACCCCATGCTGCCTGCCAAGTAGAATCACTGACGCTGAAGCGACCAGCAACATCACTATTGTTTGTGGGGAGACCACCAATTAGGTTGTAGACCCCAGAATTACGCCAGATGACATTATAGGTGTTTACCCAACTGTAAATTGGGGCTGTCCAGTATCCACTTTCCATTGTGGATTGAGCGAAGATGACCTTACCTGAGTTAGCGGTTAGGTTACACTCTGCTTGTAATGAAGCAGACGCGTAGGCCACCCTCGATCCTACAGCAACATTTGTTGCTTGAGCCGTAACGTACACGACTGCTTGCCTGTGAACTACAGCATTAGCATCACTGCTTGCTGCACAAACTATTTCAGCGTTACTAAACTTAACTCTATACCCTTCTACGTTTGCAGCTGCGTTACAACCTAGTGTGGCAGTAGCCATGGCAAAACGAACAACAGATTGCGTTGTTGTTAATGCGACTGAGTTGATTACAGAAGCAGTAGCATGAGAGTGTAAAGTTGCTTGAGCAGAAGCAGATGCCCCTGCACTTAATGATGCCGCACCCTCAACTGTTGCCACCCCTGCCGAAGCAGAGATAACACCAATCGCGTGTGTATTGAGTGCGGAAAAATTCATTTAGTCTAGTGTCACCGTAACACCACTGACAGCAAACGACAGTACATCGTCAGCGGTTAGTGTCTTGGACGTTGCCAAGTTGGTGTGGTAAAGCATGTTGCCACTGGTTGCCGCATCGAAAATGCCGATGTGACTAATGGTGACGTTAGACCCGACCAATGCAGGGAACTGAATCTGAGTTGAGCTGTTAACGGCTCCACCAGAAATAGTGCCAAATGACATTGCTTGACGGGCATAGTTAGTCCATGAACCTTCAGCGCCACCAGAAGCCGCGTCAGTAGGATCACCGATGAATACAGCTAAATAGGCTGTAGTAATAGTAGGAAATGTACCACCCTTCAAGGTGGAATTGAGAATTTGAGTCTCAAGATAATCAGAAAACTTAGACATTGCTAACTCCAAATAAGGTTTTAAGTTGCACTATTTAGTGCAGGATTGGGCCAGCGCCCCTACGCTCCAAATCGAACTGACTTAACGCGGAGATTTGTACTGTCGTAACCTTGCATCTGAGCAACCTTTGCCCTAGCAAGTTCACGATCAAATAGTTGCCTGTAATAGGCCGCACGATTGGGGTCGTACCATTCGGTATTCGCCATCATGCAAAGGAAGTGTTTGGCTCCAGTCTCAATAGCAGTGCGCCATCGAACACCTAGCTCGTAAGGAATCGTAGTTGCATTTTGCTTAGGCTTTAAAGCAAGTCGGCACTCTAGTTCTTCATCAGCCAAGGGGATGGGTGACAATCTCGTGGTTAATATGCCGTCTGTGGAGTAGTAAGTAGGAACACCCCATCGAGTCTCATCCTCTGGATCACCCTGCTGCTGATAAATCTTTCTCACTTGAACTGGAATTAACTCAGCACCCTTTCGAGATATGGATATTAACTGCACAAGTTCTGCGTTTCTTGGAATGGGAAGATCATGTTCTACTTCACCAGCATATAAATCCAAGGTATCTTCCGTGTGCTCCCAAATGAGGGTTCGCTCACACAACTCAGAAGTTGCCCTACGAAGTGAATGGATAATAGTGAATGAAGGTGCGCCTTGAATCTCGACAACAACGTCAGGTACAAGGTCTTCTAACTTTATATCAGCCATGGGTATTCCTAAGAGTTAACTGCATCTGCGCCTTGAACTGCTCTCATCTGCGCACTAGAAGCGTCGATCTTGGATTTAACACCCAATGAAGAAGCGAAGCCCATCATATGAACTTGAGCACGAGTCGCATTGCCTGCAAACTCAGCGTCTTTGTTATAGGCTCGATACAGAATAAAATCCAACAGAGCATTGGCGTATATATCATCTATACCTATCATCGTAGTTGCGGCTGCTGCATTGAACGTTTCGTCTGCATTTACAATCGAAATTTCAGCGGGCAATGTTGAATAGATAATCTCTATCCTTGCTAAAGAATTAGGTCGGGGGTACAAATAAAATGTCTTGGGATCGCGCTCGTCATAAACAAAATGATCAATGTTCGTTGAAGGCGTGGCGTTATGCCATGCAGGAACTTGATCATCAAGAACAGATCGTTGGATTAACCGAGCAGCTTTAAACGTGGAAGTTGTTGCGGTGTTCCGAGTAACTTCCATCAACCTCAACCCGTTAGCTGGAATAGTCTGCTTAGAAGATTCTGCGACAGGAGTAAACTCTTCGTTAATAGTATTGGCATCAGGCCGATACAATATGACTTCTTTATGAGCATCGTTTAACCAATACTGAAGTTCAGAGTTTGGCCACCGCGTACCTGACGAGCCGGTATCTTGTAATACGATCTTAGCTCGGTTAATAATATCTTTGGCTAACGTGACGGCCATGGATAACTCCTAGATTAACTTTCCACTTGAATCGCATGATAGCCATTCAGGATTTAGTTCAGCCCATGGAACGGTGGGGTAAGGAAAACCATCAACAGGATTCCGAACAAACTGAATACTGGCTTTTTTCTTTGGCTGCTTGGTTTCTTTCTTCTCAACCGCTGGCTTATTCAGACCCAAAGCCGACATGACCATTTCCGTAGCATCGGCTCTTAGCTGGCTGGCCTTGATGCGTTTATCCATATCGATACTGAAATGCTGCTTAACGTAGCTTTCAAGAGAATCTTTCGACATGGTTTCAATAAGTTTTAGATCTGCTTCAGATACCGCAGACTCGATTTTTAGAGCTTCACCTTCTGACATAATCGTTCCTCAAAAAAAACCCCCACCCCGAACGAATCGAGATGAGGGCATTTATTTAAGCGTCCTTCTTAGCGTTTAACAAAACACCAGAAGTAGGCTGTACGACTTTGTAGCCGTATACTTTCAAGCCACGGATGGCATCACCGAAACGGCTTTCCAAACGTAGGGTTTCAGTCTTAACAAACTGGCTAGCAAACGTAGCGAACTGGGTAGTACCACCCATGATCTTGTACTGAGCATCAGCATCAGCTGCTGCCGCAACAGCACCATCGTCACCACGAATAGGCAAGTTGTTAGACTGGTAGATCGTAAAGCGATCAATGATGCCTAACTTACCATTACGCGCAATCGAGGTAGAATCACCTGATTGGTTAGCGTTTTGGAGGTCTGACTTCTTGATCATTGAACAGATCCAAGGTGGTAGAACCAACCAACGACCAGCTTCAGGCTGATCAGCTTCGTCCAACTTGTTACCCATATCAATGATATGATCGATAACGTTAGCCTTAGTGATCTGCTGAGCAAGATTATGAGTAGCTCCGCCAATGATATTGCCAGCAGCAACGCCACTGTAAATACCACCTAACACATCGCTATCAACAGCAATCTTCATACGCTCACCAGCATCACGAGTTGCCTCGTTCACTAGCTGAATATCAGATTGAGCCATCAATACATCGTCAACCTTGAAAGCAAACATCTTAGCTTTGTCGATTAACAACTCTAGCTCAGTATCGTTAAGATCCGCATAGCTAGTGATTGGTGTTGCGTGAGCTGGATCGTAATCCGAGATGCCCACAGTTGGTGTGTGGCGAACATGAACCTTGCTACCGTGGCCAGAAATATCGCCTTGGTAATCAGTGTTACAAATTGCGTCCAACACAGTAGACTTGTAGAAGTTTGCTAGTAATTTCTTACTCCATACTTCAGGTATAAACCGGCCACCTGAGCCGTCTGCAAATGGAAGTGCCATTGCCCTTCTCCTTGTTTAGAAAATAAATTTTCGAGTCAGGAAAGGGAATCAATCCTAACTCGTCATAACTGACCGGATAACATGGCCTGATCAATTTGATCGGCATGCTTTTCATACTCAGAAAGACTCATGTTTTTAATTTGTTCACGAGTAAACTGAGTAGTCTTTTGGCCAGTGTTGTTGGAACGAACAGATGAAACAGCCGGATCAGCCGCCTTCTTTGCATCGTCCAAAAGCTGCTTTTGCTTGTCCGCTTTAGCGTTCACGGGACTAGCACCTACAGCCTCTTTGTACGAGGAGAGCATCCAAATAACCGATTCAGGGTTGCCTGTGATGAGGATGTCTTGAATCTCTTTAGGTTGACGAGAACTCCAGCCCTGAAAGTCAGGTGTATCAACGATGTCGTAGGCGTCTGCATGACCTTCAATGATGGCTTCTCGATGAGCTTCTTGTGCCGTTTTACTGGCCGAGGCTTGTCGGGATTTCTCCATTTCGGATAGCTGCCCACTCATCTTGTTGATGAGCTGCTGTTGATTGCGAATGTTACTTACGAGTGGATTGAAGTCTTCACCATATTCATTAACGAACGATGAAAGGTCATCAGCCTCAGCCGCTTCCGGCCTTGGTGGTGGGGCTTCACTAGGAATCAGTGGTGGGACTTTAGCCACCATTCTTGAGTTCTCTAGCTGAGCCTGAAGGGCTTCGTTCTGCTTGCGAAGTTCCGAGGCTTCCATAGACGCCTGCGTCATCTTCTTGCGTGCATTCTCATAAGAGGCTTGCGCATTCTGAATACGCTGTTGCGCATTCTTAATACTCACTCCATCAGTCTCGAAGTTTTCTGAATTGTCCTCTTCAGATTCTGTTGCAGCTGCCGCTACCTCTTCATCTGCGTTGGGTTCATCCGCCTTGGATTCTTCTGGTTCAACCACTTGGGTTTCAATTTCATCAGCGTTGGCTTGCGCCTCTGCTTCTTGAGCTGCTTCAACCTTGTCCGTTTCGGGGGTTGCTGTAGCCTGCTTTAACGCCTCATCGGCTTCCGCTTCTAAACGGTCTATTTGCTCTGGTGTCACTTGCTCTCTCCGCAATGATGGGTATCAGGCCGATCCGCGCCTTGTCCTGTTCGGGGGGCACTTCTTCGGGAATTCCTTCACCCGCTCCAATTCAGCTGGGGCAAAATTGCTTATCCAGCCAGAAAAAATAAAGCTATTTGTTGAGGAGTGTCTGCGCGGTTTCTTCAATCCGCAGCAGCTTACGAAGCACCGCACATTCCCCTTGTAGCGTGCGATAAGCACCAAGGTCGTGAGGGTTCGTCTCCATGTCTTCCTTCGCAATGTCATACATGCGTTGGAGGTATTCTTTGTAGCGCTTCCAGTGATCTGGACTGCTATATGTGAGGTACATGACAGCTTCAACTTCTGAACGCTGTAATTGTTTTTGATTCATTCGGTCAACCCATATTGCTTAACCACAAGACGAACGTAATCCCCATCCAGTTGGATGGCATCTAGGAACAGGTCGTCTGGAGATAGTAGATAGCACCATGCACTCACCCTAACCGTGGGTTTAATGTGGGCTAAATCGGCTACGGCCTGCTTAATAACAGCAAACGCTAGTCGATTTTCTGGGAAATTTAGATTTAATCCTTTACGGATGTGCTTGACTGCAAGCTCTGCCCTAACTAATTTAGATAGGGTATAAAATTTACTGGCGTCACCACCGATACTGAGATACCAAAGGTCAGGTTGGTATCGTTCAGTATGGTATTCCATACATTTACTGACTAAATCCGTCTGGTGTCCTGCCTTGCTGCACGGATTGAGCAGTTTGCATAGCGTATGCCCTGTCTCGAGCTGCCTCAGCCTCTCGTTCTGCGGGTAATGTCTCTGCATCAACCATGTTAAGCATGGCCTGAGCCTGCTCTTTCTTAGCCTGAGCCTCTAACTTAGCTGTCTCAGCTGCTTGATTAGCCATATCTAACTGCATATGCTGCTCTTGCATAGCCTTCTGAGCTTCTTGCTGCTCAGCTTGAGCCTGCATAGTTGCATCATCATCTAATGGCATGAACTTATCTGGGTCTAGATCTAGCGACTTAGCCACTTCACTAAGCACAGCGCGTCTATCTGTTAATGGCAGATCAACTTCGTTGGTTGTCATCTGCGCAAATTGGATCAGACGCTGTGACTGTACTTCTTTAGCCAATAATGAGGTCGATCCACGGGCCACAATCTTCATGTCACCCTTAATATTTTCTTTTATGTTCCAGCGCATGTTCCAGTCGTATAAGCTGGAAATTAAAGGACTCGTTAAATAATCATCAATGTTCTTAATAATTGATTTAACCGCTATAGAGGCTGCACCCATTAACATGGACATACCTGAAGCTGTCTTTGTCATGCCCGGAGTGTGTCCACCATGACTATAAGAAGGCATCGATGTTTCTTCGTCAGCAAATCGCCTAAACAACTCGATCACTGTGGTCAGATGGGCTGAAACATTTTGAGGCTGGTAGAAACGCAACATGGGTGTCGCTGAATCCCCACCTTCTCGTAACCAGATCTTCCAAGGATGGATGTCAGTTACATCTGCTCCAGCTGGAAGCATGTTCGTATTCACCTCAACTTGAGGGCCAGAAGAGATTGCTTGGTTATCAATGAAGATTCTTACCGCTGCATTGATAGTATCTTGGGAGTCCCGCATCATTTTCGGTACGCCTGTGCCCCATAACTGGTGAGGAGTGCGCTCGTATGGGAACAACTGGAATGGAAGACCACCACCTTCATGTGGATTTAAACGAGCACGGATCACTTTAGATCCGCAGACCCATACGTTAGCTTCGTATTCTTGAGTCTCATCTTCAACTTCTAGTCCAGCCTCAACAAGATCTGCCCCATCAACTAAACCCCACCATTCAATGACTTCAAATCGATTCGATGTTGTCTTCATTAACTGACCAGAAATATGACGGCGAGATTGTTCATGAGTCATCTCGACATGATTTCCATCTGGACTATCGGAAATAGTTTCTTCAATATTATCTATGCTAAAACCAGTCATCCGCTTTAATTCGCGGAATTGATACTTGGTCATTACATGCCGGTGGAAGACTCCAGATAAATCGTTTAAATCAACGGCGTATGGATCAGGGTAAACATCGAAAATTGATACATATTCGACATTCGGTTTTGCGATTTCTTCCGAAGACATCATCCAACCATCAGGCGTTTCTGCCCAACGTTGTTTGGTTTCCACTTTGACTGTGGCACCCTTCACACAACCCGTTCCAAGCATGCAAGATTCCATAATGGCTTTCTTGTACACGCCTTCGTAATTTAATTCTTCCAGCTGATCCTTCATCTCAATGGTCATGAGTTCAGCACGCTTCTTTGCAATCTTTCGAGCTTCTGAAGCAGCCTCTTCCATGACTTCTTCTACACGCTGCTTGGCCAACTCCATTGGATCAATCTGTAGCTCTCCACCTTCAGCCTGTAACTGCTGCATGATGGCTTCTACTTCAGACATAGCCCGTTGGTGTAGCTCAACAATAGACGGCTCATCCATCATCTCAGGGACGCTGGTAGGCTCTATGCTCCAAGGCATATCTCCAGCGGGAAATAAAAGATCAATGATGCGACTGTATGCCGCCATGGTCTTCTCTCGCGTGAGACGTACATAAATTTGTGAACGGTTAGGATCAGCAGACAATCGAGCTTGAGTCGTCTCATCGTATTGCGCATTAAAGGCACGCAGGTCTTTAACCCAGTCCTCTTCAATGTCTTTACGAGCATCGCTCCACTCTACAAAGCGGTTGCGCAGCGTTCCGCCTAACGACTCAGCAGCCTGTTCATTGGCAGCTTGCTCGTCAGTTTGCGAATCTTCTTCACCTTCTTTGTAATCAATGATCATTTAATACCCTACACCCGTTTGAGCGGCTTTAAACTGTCTGATGTTGACCACGGTGCGGCCATAATTCCTAGGCATCCTGCGATACATTTCGCACGCAATGGCATAAGACATCACTCGGTCATCGTAATAACCGTGCCTTGAGTTAGTGCTGCCGTTTGCATGAACAACGTAGGTTTCCATTTCGTCAATCGTCTCTAGACAGCGGATGCCAGATTCGGAGTCTCGAGTGATGGATGCGAGGTTGTCGATAATTAAAGGTTTTGAACGAGAGGTAGTTAGCCATCCAACCTTCTTGAATTGCTTTCCATCGTATTCCCGCTCTAGCTCTTCTTGCATGTAAAGGTTGGGGTAACCTTTGTTCTTCAATATAGTCAGTGTGGTGAGTCCATGGTTGTTACGCTCGACACCCATAAAGGCTCTTCGGTACAACATACCCAATGCATACAATAGGTCTCCGAAATGATCAGGAGAAATCTTTCCATGCCACTGGGCAACTTGGTCACCATTCTCATCAAGGACATCTGCACAAGAGAAGTCCCCTTTGTCTAAACCTTCTGCTACGTCAGCTCCGATCACATAACGCTTGTTTGATTGAGGGGCTTCCCAGACTCTTAAACAGCCATCCTCTTTTTCAATCAATGTTTGTGATTCAATCTGAAGGTCAGCTGTCATCGTTGGGGAGTAACATTCATCTCTTGCGGCCATAAGCCATGTAGATACGAACACACTTCGACCCGAGGAAATGAAAGCCTCGTTCGCTGAAATCGGATACTCTTGTCGAAACAACTCATCAGAGCGTAGCTCCATGATTTTATTGCGCCGCCAGTAAAGCTGATTGTTTGTTAAGCCTAAGCTCTCAACCATCTGCTCTTCTTGTTTAGTTCTTACAAAGTCTACTGGGCATAACATCACATACTCAGGTTGCCAGAACCAAGGCACAAAGATGAGTTGATAGTTACCCTCACCGCGTTGAGCTGCTTGAACCATCTCGTAGAAAACACCACCAACACCGTTGGCTGTTGACTCGAGAATAACTTCAGTACCAGACTCAGAAGGAACCGCTTGCAAGACGCCAGCTAAATGCTCTTCACCATTGGGCCAGAAGCCAACTTCTGATCCATGAAATAATTGTAGGGTTTGAGATCGGCCTACCGCTTTGTTACCCGCAGTACCCACCTTATAACCAGAATCTATCTTGTCGAACATGAGTTCTTTAGCATTAGAACTTGAGACCGATGGTGCGAAAGGATTGCCGTCATGATAACGGCGTACCATGTCAAACAAGTTGGCAGTGGCTTCATGCTCATGGGTCAAGATGAATGCACGCTTACCTCGGTTCTGACTAACCTTGTGATAGAAACGAGCTTCAGTGTAGGTGGAACATCCTTGCTGACGGCCTTTAAGAATTAATGCTCTGACCATTCCAATCTTGGCTAGCTGTTCCTCACACTTTTTATGAATGTAGTTCTGAGCTTTGTTAAGCTCGAATCTTTTCTCATCACCCTTCTTTGTTCTGATGTTCAGACATGACTTAGCGAAGTAAGGGAAGTTAGTCTTTAACGCCCGAAGCTTTTTTTGTTCTGCCGGTGTCATATCTTATCAATGTCATCAACTGACGATACTGATGGCGCTTGTGTGAACTCACCCTCAATAGCAAACTCTGAGTCATCATCTAAAGAAGGTAGGTCAGCGATAACAGATTCAATGGCTACCCTAGAGTCCACGGTTTTCTTATCAGTGAACATGGCAAGGTGACGGCCTAACTGAGTCCAAGCAGTGACCCTAGATCCGGGCGAACCGAACTCCATGTCCTTTGCCTCTTTGATAAGACCACGGACGACCATCTCTTCGTCTATCAGTGACTTTTCTTTAAGCTCAGTCATTCGCTCTTGCATAAATAACCTTGAATGATGTTTGTTTAATATCTTAACGGCGACTTTTTTCTGGATGATCTGCGCTGCTTCCATCGCACGAGAAAGATTAAAGTCAACCATATAAGACATTAGGAAATGTTCTTGTCGCACGGTAAGCAATGTCCCTGTCTCTTCAAGGATCTGGCCACCGTGTCTTTGCTGTGCGCTCTTTAGTCCATTACGAGAACACCAGCGTTTGAATTTTTCTTTGCGCCGATCTTCTTTCGCCTTGTTTTCAGCGATGATAGCGTCTTCTTCCTTCTCTCTTTTAAGTCTGACAGACCAAGCTTTCTTTTCTTCAGAGGTTAAAGGAGTTTCTCGTTTCTTAGCGCCGCTTCGGCTTTGGACTGAGTATTGGTCAGCCATTTGGCCTCCAACATAAGATTTTGTTTGCGGATATAAAAATCCCCGCTCGGCTTAGGAAGACGGCGGGGAAGACTGCAACGATCTAGGAGGAAATCGCTTAGCTAGTTCTTCATTACTGAAGAGATTCAGCCACTACGCCTGAATCTATTCCCTTTATTATAGTGTCGTGCGCACTCCGTCAACCCAATATATTAAAAAACTCTATTTATTTCATGAGACTGGGGGGGGTAACTAACCATGCAGTATATTTTGAGTTAGTTACCCCTAATCCTAGGAGATTAGTGCTTGTCACTAAGTGTAGTGAAACGTATATAAGCGTAGGTATTCGGCAGAGGCGCAGCATTTTATGAATTACCCTGATTAATGGCACAATCGGCAGGGAATTACGTCCCTAAATGATGGTGATTTTTGGGGGTCATACTAAGGGGAGATGATGTGGGGTTTTGGGGGGGATTAAGCAGAAGCGCAGTAACCAGTACAAAAAATAACACCGACCTGTTCGCCTGCTGGACAGGTACCTGTTCGCGTGCTGGACAGGTCGCTACTTATGTTAGTGGTTACTAACCTTGTAGACCGAGTGTTTACGCGGATTTAGCTAATTTGGTAAAGACAATCAATACAACCCCGACCTGTTCGCGTGCTGGACAGGTACTTTCGACCTGTTCGCCTGCTGGACAGGTAAACGCCCTAATCAGCCCATAATCTCAGTATTTTGGTTAGTATCTCCTAACCTGCTAGACCAAGTTGTTTCGGGGCTTCAGCGTATGGCGCAGAGGATCGTAATCCCAACCCATCAGATAGCTAAACTTACTATGTGTTTCAGAATGCCACTATGTTAGTGGACACTAACCTGAGAGACCAAGTGTTTACGGGGTTTCTCTCTTTCTCTGGGGGATTTTAAAATCGGCAAGAGGCCAAACGCAGGAGATTTGCCAGAAAATAACGCCACATCCCAGCAACCACAAGGGATAGCGTCCATTTGTTAGGTTAATAATCCCTAGAGATTTAAAAGTCTCCCACTCTACCTTGTTAAAAAAAAAAGAATTACTTCGTAACAAGAAAAGAAAAAGCCGGAATGCTGACGCAATCCTGAGCTGGCGAAAACGCCATCCCGATCCAGAGTTTTTACGAAATAAAATTACGTCCATTCGATGGGTGGATTTAAACCCTGTTGGACGACCAAACATTCCGTGGGGAATTTTTTAAAAATTTTTTTGGGGTCTATCCAACTCACAAATTGCCCTATTCTGAGCAGTATGACCAATCAATAGGACGGAAATACGACAGATATGTAGCAGGAAGGGGTCAAATCGTTCGCTCACGGCACGTTTAAACAAATCTGATGCCAACATATAGGGTCGAACACAAACGCCCCTTAGAATCTTTCGTAGGAGCGAAATTAAATACTACCACAATAAAGCCAGCACCTTATATACACACCCTGAAAAAACACACCACCAGCTAGCACAAGCCAATTCGGTACAAATCACACCCAAAGCCCCACCACACCTACGTTTCAGTGACGCACTAGGAATTTTTCTTAGATGGAATTTTTTTTTGGGGTAATTTTTTTGGGAGTTGTCCCAACTTTTGGGAAAAATGGTTCTAGTTTTCGAGGGGGTCTTTAAATACGCACACCCCACCTTGCGTGAGTTACGCCCGTTTGCCCCATACCCCCCTCCAGCATACGGTTTTGCCCTAGGCTAGGTCGTTTAGGTTCTAGGAGATCGAAGGAGATCGAGGGAGTTAGTCCGGATCATCCGGAGTTAAAAGCATTTGGCAACGCGCCGCATAATCCCCAGTAAGGCATTATAAGTTATCAGCCGAGCAATCATGCAGAGCGATACAAGGAATCAAGATTATGACTAAGCTATTCAAGTTAACCACTAAGAACATCACCGACATCAAGGCCGCTATTGACACCAATGGCAAGTTGGAAGCCGCCATCGGTAATCACCGCGCTAATTTTTACGTCACTTTAACGGGCATGTTTCAAGCCTCGGGCGTAGAAATGGACGTTTTCAAGGCCGCGCTGGCCACCGGCTTAAACGCCTATTTTGGACGGGCTGACCGCCAGAGCGAAGCACAGGTGAAAGCCAAGGCCGCACCGATGCCACAGGTAGTCATTGATTGGGCTGGACGCGTTCAACAGACCGTCACCCTTGGAATCAAGCCAGCGACCATCAAGACCATGTCTGAAGGCGAAATGAAGAAGGAGATCGCCCTAGTCAAGGCCGCCGCGAAACAAGGCGTAACACGCGCCGCAATCGTCAAGGCTGCAGGTGGCGCGAAAGCACCGCTCAAAGCCGTAGAAAAAGCGATCAAGGCCGCCACGATCAAGGCCGACCCCAACTCAGAAAAGGAGCGCATCGCACTGGCCGAACTTGTGGGAGCTATCAGGGCCACCATGGAAAACCTAGACCATGCCACACGCATGACCTACATGAAGGATCTCATAACCACTGCGAAGTCTAACCCGACTGAACTAGGCAAGACAGGCTAACAGCCACCTAGAAACCGCCCTCTTGATTGAGGGTTGTTTTGTTTAGGCGATTAATTCCCCTAGTCACCTAAACCAAACGACCACAATTAAACCAACAGGAGTAAATACCATGCAATTCATCAACGCTAAAACCACCATCGCCACCATCGACCGAGAGCTGGCCGCCTACAAAGAGGGAGCTAGAATCATGAATCATTTTTTGTTGATTGCAAGCGACCGCATCAAAGAGCAAAGCAAGACCATTGCAGAGCTGGAGCGCGAGGTATCAGACCTGAAGCACTCTCTTGAGATGGTCTCAATCGATAGTCAATCGTCCCTAGACATTACAAAACGTGCGCTTGGGGTGGCGTCATGATTCCTATCAGGCAGCAAATGGAAGCCTTGCTTCCACAGATGAAGCCCGTCTCTACTCCGGATCATCCGGTGCAGGGAACCCACTCCAAACCCAGAGGTCGTGCTTATGGCGACTTCTCAGACACCACCATTGATGGGTATAACTTGCAGCGTATGGGTTATGAATTTGATTCCTATTGCATCCCAGAGTGGGTGCTAGCAGGGCCATGGAAACACCACCGCATCACAGTTCGCAAGTCATGTCCTGCTACATGGAGTCGCATCAATCAGTTTGGCGACAAGGTATACAAACAACGCGCTTGTACCTTCGGACAGAGTGCCCAGCACAGTAGATTGGGTGATGATTACAAAGGCATGGAGCTGAGTAACTTATACGCATCCAAGTTAATGGTAGCAGATACATTCAGAGAACTAATCAAAGAGCTACCCTCTCCAAAGGGTCAACGATTAGATCAAAAGTATAAGAAGAGTTTACAACGAGTCCACTTAGTGTGGGAACCAAAGCAAAAGGAGAAGTCTGATGTTTGATTGTCAAGAGTATTACAGCCAAGTTATATCAATTCACAAATCACTGCCAGTGGGATGGGAAAACACCCTGACCACTTGTGCTAAGCGTCTAGTCGATGATGTCTACACATCAACGATAACCTTAGAAGATGTGGATTCGTTCAGCAAGTTTATTGATAGTGAAATGACGGGACGGGATAACCTGACCTACTACTTAGATTTAGTAAGACGTCATCGTAAAGGCCATGACCGAGGGCTAGGCCAGACATTAACCGAGTGTGGCATCACGATCAGATGTGACGCTGAATTAATTAGCAGAGGATAAGTTATGAGTTTGATTATGAGTGAATCCAGCGACCTGAGATGCTTTAGTGAGCAGTATCAGATCAAAGCATTAAAGAATCGTATTGAGTCGCTGGAGATTCTCTTCCGAATGGCGGTGGAGCAAAGGGATATTAATCGTATTTATCACGAGGACGCGCTGCGTGTTTTGTCTAGGGAGTTATCTAAACTAACCGAGGAGAAATTGTAATGGATCAATTAGAGCAGGAAATAGATCAAGCCATAAGGGCCGATGTGTATCAGGAGAACGGGTACAAGAATCGTACAGAGTATTTATGGTCACTAACAGAGGATCATCAAGTCTCGATAGAGACGGTTCATCTGTACTCAGATTTGATGGGGCCATCAGAGGATTTTGATGGGCTGGTGTCTGCCCTTGAAGAGTGCAATTTATTTAGGGCGGGTGCGTCATGAATAAATATATGAAGTGGAACCATGGGTTCGTTAGCCATGCAATAGCTCAGTATGAGGAGGAGCAGCTGATTAATCTTCGCTCGATGGAAAAGTATCGAGGGGTGATTGAGGATCCTGATTACAGGTCTGCATCACCCACATTTAAAGAACGGGTGATATTGTCTGACCAAACATATTTGGAGTGGATTACTTGACACCCCAGGAAGCACATTGAAAAGCCTAGCAGTTAATCTTGCTGGGTTTTTTTATGTCTATTGATTTTGTGTGGGTCAAACGACAGGGCTTTGTGTGTGTTAGAGCTTTGTCGTTTGCTTATGTCTGTATAGGACAGACTGGCACTTGCCGATTTTTGGGGGCCGGTGGATATAAAGTCTTCAGAAGGGGTAAATGGGGTGTTGGCGTGGTCGTTTAGCCAGTCCCTATAGTACCGTGAATCGCCTTGATAGTCAATGGCGGTGCGGGTTTAACTACTAAGTCCGGATGATCCGGAGGAGAATATTATGCATTATCAAAACCCAGTCGATGAAGAAAAGAAGTGGGTCAATCTTCTAGTAAGTCTAGCTAATCCAGATCTACTTGATGAACAAGATAGGAATGATCGACTAAACAAATTGGTTCAAGAGGTACTGAGTAAAATCTACATGGATATTCATGCTAAAGACCTTGACGCACTAGAAAACCTGCTGAAGTGGATACCCAGTAAAAACCTCTTGGTTTATCTCGATGCCGAGAGGCGCAAGGACAGGCTAGTCCGTCTCGCTAACCCTCTCCCTACGGAGGACAAGTCATGAACAGACAGACAAAAGTGGAATTGAAAAGAGAGTTAGCCCTACTCGGATGGAGCATCGTCAAGGCGATGTTCTTTTGCTTCTTCGTCCTCGCCCTATCATGGTCACTGGTAACAGTGGCTGTGACGTTCCAGATAATTAAACTAGGAGGTTAAGTATGTGTAATACATGCCCGACTAAATGTAATGCCGAGGTGGTTCAGTATGTACCGCAAGGCTATCACCACAGGGAAGTAATCTCTACCTGTGGAAGCACCGGACACACTGGACAAGAACTTAGGTGTGATCGATGTGAAAACATTCGACCTTGGTACATATGTGAGGGCTGCGGCTCTGACATCAGCGAATATGACTGCCCTCGTGGCTGTGGAGAACAGTAATGATTACATTCTATGACCAGTTCACTCAAATGGTAGTGAGCCAGACGATTCATGCGGAGTTAGTTCAAGGACTCCGTGACGATGAACCAAGGGAGGGATGGATTCCAGATCCTGATGGAGTGAGAACCCTAACTAATTTAGTCCTCGTAAAGATGATGCTAACTCATCGGACATACGAACTTGTCGCATCCCCGAGGGATGTTAATGACCAAGGCATCACAAACGAGATCAGCTGGCGTGCAGGTAGCCTTGACCTACCTAATCCATTGCTTTCTTGGCAAGACAGATTTGAGGATCGTCCAATATCATTCGATATGAATGGAGGTTTCATCAATCACGGCACACAAGATGAACCTAGATGGGGGTCACACTCATGAATAAGTATCTAATAGATTACCGCCACAAGTACGTAGCATATTTTGAAGTAGAAGCTAACAGTGAAGCCGAAGCCATTGAATCCATAGAAATGGGTGACCATGACGCTAAGGATGAGGTCTGTTATTCCACCGAGCTGGTACAGGTAGTGTTGAAGCATCCGGTGCGGAAACCACTCTGGGGGGAGAACGAATCATGAGGGAAGAAACGATCACTATCTATAACTACTCTGAGCTGTCCGATAAGGCAAAGGATAATGCCTATGAAAACTTCGTGATGAATAATGAGCACCACTTTGCAGAGGAAGGTATGGATACCCTCATATCTTTTCTTAAATGGTCTGGCATAAGCATAACTCGATACGAGATAGGTGCCTATCAATATAGCTATATCAAAACGGATATACCTGAAGATTGTCAGGAGGAAATCCGAACCATGGAAGTCGAGTGTCGCCTACTAGGTCTTGATGAACAGGATACAGAGGACAGACTCTTACAATCGTTTGAACAAATACAGATAGATATAAATCATCTCTCACCAAATCACCCAGATGAGAGTCTAAAACACTGGGGCAGTGGGTGGTGCATGACTGACGATATCATTCACTACTGGGATACACACTTGAAAGAAAACCATCTCGATAACATCGGTGCGCTTCATGCTGTGGTTGATGGAACACTATCTCAAATGG
>Ga0209533_1001137_pt1 | contig 25215 bp, 26 predicted proteins | sample COG_04_FD_184748 | JGI IMG/M metagenome (GOLD analysis project Ga0209533, IMG submission 184748) | Pelagic Microbial community sample from North Sea - COGITO 998_met_04 (SPAdes) (version 2) | ecosystem: Environmental > Aquatic > Marine > Neritic zone/Coastal water | place: Helgoland, sampling...
TCCTTACGAATCCCTTTCCCTATTGGAGTGTTATTTTGCTATCAGGTCTAGGTACTTTTTTATCTATTAGATTTGGTGATGAACTTATGGATGTTATTAGTCATAAGGATAGAGACTTCTTTCATCGGCATGCCTTTAAGCATGAGGCAATTATGTTGATCTTTTTTATTTCTATTTTTATTGGATATTACAAACTTATTAAAATGCTTGGAATCGACATGAGTGCATAAAAATAAAATGGAAAGTTGAAGAGATAATCATTGTGTAAGACGGTATTAGTAGTACAACTACTTACCAGTATCGGTGTTCTTTTTTATAACAGAGGGACATATTAATGAAGAAAACATTGCTTAATCTAAAATATTTAGTCTTGCCTATATCGCTACTCGTAACATTGTTTGGGGTTGTTTTGGGTGGCGTATGGGTTTGGACAGGACTTGTGTTACTAGTAACTGCGATCGTTACTGATACGGTTGTTAGTTCGCAGGCCACTGGTATCAGTCATGATAAAAATGATGCCTCACTAAGCTATCCGTTGTTGCTCAACAGTTTTCTATACATTGCAGTACCCATCAATATCTTACTTTTTTTGGTCATTGCATGGCGAGTGCATGAATATGTCACCGGCGTCCCAGTTCAATTTGTAGAGATCATTGGGATTACATTACAGCGTGGAACGACAGGATTAGAGCTTAATGGTGCAATGATGTCGGTAGCCGTTTGGTTAGGGCTGGCTATAAGTATTTGGCATGAGATCGGGCATAGAGGCGGCCTAAGCTTTGTCATTGCACGCTGGATGATGGGGTTCGTGGGGGCTGCTCATTTCCCTTATGCCCACATCTACGATCATCACCTTAACCTTGGATTAGACAAGGATCCCGCAACTCCACCAAGAGGTCGAAATGTATTTACGCACTTCATCCTTTCTTACTATGGTCAGTCCAAGTATCTATTCAAGTTTGAAAAAGATCGTCTTACCCATTCAGGTTACTCATACCTGTCTTTTCGAAACAGTTGGATACGTGGGTACCTAATGAGTGTGCCGGTGCTTGTTTTGTTCTGGTTCGCAGGTGGATGGATAGCTCTAGCTGTGCTTCTTTATCTTTGGGTCATTCCAAATTTTGAGTTAGAAGCGTTAAATTATCTGGAACATTATGGCCTGATACGTGAAGAGGAGAAACCCTTTGAGCCTCGGCACTCATGGTGTACCACAACTGCTTTCTCAGACGTTTTATTTTTTGGAATAGGCCGTCACTCAGATCATCATGCCCGTGGTGAAATTGAATTCTGGAAATTAAAAAACCTAGGCGCGCCAAATATAGGGAAAGGATATCTGCCTTTGTTTGTACTTACATTAATCCCACCCCTGTGGCATCGGTATATGAAACAGGTACTGGCAGAGTGGGACGAAAAATATGCCAGTTCAGGCGAACGACAAATTGCCGAAAAAATAAATGAAGAAGTAGGTTATAAACTAAATCTTTCTGAGCGAAGACAAGATCGGACATATTTAATTGAGGATAGGCCTAGCATATGCCAGTAACCCTCTAAGCATAGTGTGAGGATGCATGCTTTTTTTAGGTCGCTTTTCTAGTCGAAGGGTTTTTTGAAGGCTGTACGATTCTGACTGGCTGTAATGATGGCAAACAGCAGACGGTACCAGTCGTGAAAATAGTAGATGCCACGCTTAGTGAGCATGTAGTTTGGATGCGTACTTGTCTTCCTACTTAAGAAAAATCTAAGCCAATCAGTACGATAAGGAAGTAACACGTTTACTTAATGGTGCCCGGGGCCGGAATCGAACCGGCACGCCCGTGAAGGCGAGGGATTTTAAGTCCCTTGCGTCTACCAATTCCGCCACCCGGGCTAAAGGTGGGTATGATTTCAAGTATGGAGGCGAGTAGCGGAATCGAACCGCTGTACAAGGCTTTGCAGGCCTCTGCATCACCACTCTGCCAACTCGCCAGTATGTTGCTTAAAATCACTTGGTACATCCCAAACTTTCTTTGGGTCCACGAGAAATCTCGTGCTTTATCTTCTAACGAAACTACAGCTAAAGTATAGCCTGGTATCGTTATGCTTTTCTCCTACCACAATCACATTAATGTTTAGGTCCAGTAAGTAAAGATGGACACTAAATGGATTAGCGTGAATGGCAGCCCGAAAGGGCTAGTGAGTGATTGGAGCGGGAAACGAGATTCGAACTCGCGACCTCAACCTTGGCAAGGTTGCGCTCTACCAACTGAGCTATTCCCGCACTTGAAAAGTGACGTTGTATTGTATTGATTTAGTGCCGCCTGTCAATCACAGTTCGGCCCGATCGACCAATAAATAGGCAGGATTCACGATATGTTGTCGAATATATTTTTTTATCTGCTCAGAAGTGTCGATTGTTTAAGCAATTTTCCGGATAACACAATTAAAATCCTGTTTTACAGGCAGAACTAATAATGTGGTGGCTGTTCGTTAGGATTGCTTTCACCAGGTAGTGAGGCTTCGATCTGTTTGAGATTATCTCTCAGCATTTGATTCCGTAGCTCCAATTTATCGATCTGTTGCTGCATCTTAATAACGACTTGATTCAGCTCTTGTAGCAAATCTTCTTGGTAGGCTAGCTTGGTTTCAATATCAATGAATCGGGTGTCTTGGGTCATTTTTTTGTATTTTCTGCTGATGATTATCGACTGTAGCGCAATTATCGCTAAGGGCGAGGTCTTTGTTTGTATTTAAGTCCTAGCATACGTCATTCATTTTACGCTGTTTAATAGATTTTTCGTCTATTTCCGCGTAGTGTTTTATCGCAATTGCCTGGCGAATAGCCATGGCTTGCTAGCGATTCATTATGCGAGATTAATCATGATTACCCCGGTAATTCTCTGTGGTGGCTCAGGTACACGCCTGTGGCCACTTTCTAGAACCTTACATCCGAAACAATTCCTGCCGCTGTGCTCATCAGAATCGATGTTGCAAGAAACGGTAGGCCGTTTAGACGGCTTAGAACTGGCGGACCTCCATATCATCTGTAATGAGGAGCATAGGTTCCTTGTAGCGGAACAGATGCGTGAGATCGAGCAGGTGGTGCCGCAGATTATATTGGAGCCTGTAGGGCGCAATACGGCACCTGCGATCGCTTTGGCTGCTTTAGACTTAATGGCTCAAGCTAAGGGCGATAGTGTGATGTTAGTGCTGGCAGCGGATCATCGGATTGAAGACACGCAGGCGTTCCAGAAAGCGGTTGCAGCAGCACAGGGACATGCGGAGAAGGGCTATTTAGTTACATTTGGGATAACACCGACCTACGCGGCAACGGCTTATGGTTATATTCAAGCAGGGAATCAAGCGGTTGATGGTTGTGCTGAGGGATTGCCAGTGCAGGCTTTTGTTGAAAAACCGAACCAGGTGACTGCAAATGCCTACTATGCCAGTAACAAATTTTACTGGAATAGTGGCATGTTTATGTTTCGTGCCGATCGTTATATTGAAGAGCTAGAAAAAAATTCCCCTGAGATCCTGAATGCCTGTAAACAGGCGATATCTAGCGTTAGTAAAGATTTAGATTTTATGCGGATTGATGCAGAGGCATTTGCTGCTTGCCCAGAAGACTCTATTGATTATGCGGTGATGGAGAAAACTGATCGCGCCGTTGTTATTCCTCTAGATGCCGGTTGGAGTGATGTCGGTAGTTGGTCCAGTCTATGGGAAGTGCAAGAAAAAGACGCTAATAACAATGTGATTAAAGGTGATGCCATTGTTGAGAATACAACTAACAGCTTTGTTTTTTCTGAAGAGCGATTGATTAGTACCCTAGGTGTAGATAAGTTAATTATTGTCGATACCAAAGATGCACTTTTGGTGGCACATAAAGATCAAGTGCAGGAAGTGAAGAAGATTGTTGAGCAGATCAAACTAGCTGGACGTCAAGAACATATCAACCACCGTGAAGTCTATCGTCCTTGGGGTAAATATGATTCGATTGATGCTGGGCATCAGTATCAGGTAAAGCGTATTACAGTTAAACCGGGGCAGAAGCTAAGTCTGCAGCGACATCAACATAGGGCTGAGCACTGGATCGTGGTTAAAGGCATAGCAGAGGTGCGCTGTGGTGATACTACACAGTTACTAGAGGTTAATGAGTCGACTTACATTCCCTTAGGCGAACTGCATCAGTTGGGCAACCCTGGTGATTTACCCTTAGAGATTATAGAAGTGCAGTCTGGTGGCTACTTGGGTGAGGACGATATTATCCGTTACGAAGATCGTTACGGTCGTGCCGATGAAAACCTTACAGATTAATACAGGTATTCAACTTGATCGTTAACAAAGGTATAGCGTGGTTGCTTATACCAACCGTAGAGTAGAGACCACTTAGGTTCTTTATGGACTTTAGATTCATAGACCTTTAATTCGCCAGTCTTGTCATTCATCCAGAAGTCTAAGTCATATAATTTCTTGGGCTCACCAACTACATGAAAGTCGGTGCAGGCAAAATAAATATCGCTGCCAATCTGACGTACTGGATCGTGAATCTGTACAAATTTAAGTTGTAACACTTCACCGGTCTTATCATCTCGAAGTTGAAAGATGCCATTGGCACCGGCCTTCGTTTTGATGTGCTGCGTCATGCTCGACTTAATGTCTTCAGCATAATATGAGGTAGCTTCGGCAGGCTCTTCGGCGGTGGCACTTAGCGAGCAATATAGGGTTAGTACAAAAGTAACTAACCCTGTTGCTAACGCATTGATAAAGCGGGATTTTCTATGCGTAGTCATAAATAGATCCCTATGCTTAATCCTTTAAGGCCTTACCGCCATGCTCTTTAGCCTTGGCCTTCATTTCTTTACCACCATGCTCTTTAGCCTTGGCCTTCATTTCTTTACCGCCGTGCTCTTTAGCCTTGGCCTTCATTTCTTTACCGCCATGCTCTTTAGCTTTGGCCTTCATTTCTTTACCGCCATGCTCTTTAGCCTTGGCCTTCATTTCCTTACCGCCGTGCTCTTTAGCCTTGGCCTTCATTTCCTTACCGCCATGCTCTTTAGCCTTGGCCTTCATTTCTTTACCGCCATGCTCTGCTGAATAAGCGGTGGTAATCAATGGAAATAATAGTAATAAGCTTAGAAATATTTTCATATTAAGTCTCCTCAAGAGATGGTTTTTTTTACTATGATAAAAAAATAGTATCGATATAGTATTCTTTTTTTAACCTAATCGTCTTCAATTCGCAAATTGCGTCGGCTAAAAGGTTCTGTAACCCAAGCACGTAACGAAAAAGCTAATTCACGTTTTTCGGGCAAGCCAATTGCATCGGCTGCCAATTCACGATGTGGTGGGACATTGAACTGGCAATAACTTCCAAATAAATTATCCCAGAAGCTAAAAATGGTTGAGAAATTAGCGTGTCCGTAATGGCGCTCGACAATATGGTGCGAGGTGTGGAAGCGGGGTGTTACGATGATTTTAGCGACTGGCTTCTCTAAAAAATCAGGCAAGTCGATATTGCTATGATGGAACTGAGCGCAGAGGCTTATTAAGGCTTCAAAAACAAACCATGCGATAGCGGTAGGACCCCAGATTAAGACCCATATCGCCTTCGCTATGGATGATAAAATGAGTTCTCCTGGATGGAAGCGTAAAGCAGTGCTTACATCCATCTCAGTATCACTGTGATGTGCTTTATGGAAGCGCCAGAGAAAGCCGAAACTATGGTTAGCGCGGTGCCAGAAATAATCAAAAAGGTCCAATACAAGTAGTGATAGTCCAAGCTCTAGCCAGTCATTAAGACCTAGCCAGCGTGAAATACCCCAACCTTGTTGCTCTACATAGACCACCCACAGTAAAAAGGGTACGTAGAGAAAGGTGCGTACTAATACGGTGTTTAAGAGTGCTAGCACTAGATGGAACCTTAGGCGCCGTGTCCTGCTGCGTAGCCACTGTCGTTTGGGGACTATCGATTCAAGGCTTAAGAAGATGAAGAGTCCCCCCAAAAACACGAATAGTCGGCCAGTATCTAGATCTAATTCCATGCCGTCACCAAATAAAATCTCTCAAAATTCATAATGGAGTGGATAGTTAGCAAATAACTATAGTGGTATGACTGGAGTTTAATGCAAGGAAGGAATCCTTAGCAAAGAAAACAATCCGTCATAGATACGAGACCCGTACAAATGCTGGAAGTTCAGTGGATTTTTCTAGGAATGAATTTTTAGTACACCATCAATGAATTGTTCCCTGACACTAATTAATGCATTTTTACTGACCTTTGAAAGGCGCAGTATTTTTTTGCTACGTTTCTGTTTGGAACGGATGATATCAATAACACCTTCTGTCTGGAGTTCATTCACATAGAGACTAAAAGTACCTTTTTGTGGGCGATTGTGTTCAATCAGCAGCCAGGTGTCATCTATACCTTTGCTTGAATTTTGCTCTTCGAGTTGCTCTAAAATAAACATCAGCTCGACGCCAAACGCTTTCCGAGGAAACCATCTTAGTTGATTATCGTTATTTAAACTTCGAAAGAATTTAATATTCATAGAATCAAGTTAAACTAAATCCGAGTTCAAATTCACTAAGTTTATTCGCATGTAATATTATATTAATTAAAAATATATATTAATATAAGCTCTCCAGAATAATTGAAAAGTAGCTATCAAAGGAACGGTTTATAGTTTTTAAATAGTGCTTTTGTCGGCTGAATTACAAAGTACCTTGTAAGTAGTGATCTTAAAGGGTTTATTGTCTTATGGCAGGGGTGTCAGCTATTGATGCTGGGAGATAAAGTTAGACTTGGTTATGCAGGCTAACCAAGCCTAATTATGACGCTATAACTATTTAACTAGTGTGTCTGTAGTTACATTGGTGTTGACGATAGCAGGGCGTGTAGCCCATAGGATCGCTAGTACTTCACCTTGATGTGGTTTTGAGACCTTGTTTGATTCCATTGCATTCATGATGTCATCTACTACTGCGTTAAACTCCATCTCACTGATATTCATACCGACGTGAGATGCCTTTAAGTCTTTGCCTGTGTACTCAACATCAGTTGCACCAGTTGCAACCGCAAAAATCTCAAATACTAATTTTTTTAGATAAGTTTCATTGGTGTTGATGAAACGATTTTTAACGATAGGGTTTTTGCCATGGTTGATCCAAATGTCATCAACAATTGCACGCACAACTGGTTCGCCACCCATGCGCTTATATAAGGAATGGTGGCCATGGCCATCAGCGAAGCTGCTCATTGATGTGAAGGCTAAAGCTAGAACAAGTAGCATTGAATATAATTTTGTCATGAAAACTCCTGATTATGATAAATGCGGCTGAGTATCTTCGATATTCTGCGTTAAAGGCATAGATGAATCAGGGCTCTATCGCATGAAGACTGGTGGAAAATGTACAGTACGTAACCCTAGATTGCTAGAGTTACGATCATAGGTATTGAATTCTAACCAAGCCTACTTATATTCCTCGCATAACAATCAACCTTTATAGGCTTGGGTTGGTGAGCATCTCTGTAGCGCTATTCACTTGGATGCTGACACGTCGATGATAGGCATCATTCTCTAGGCTGGACTCACTGAATACAGGCTCGGCCTCACCTAGAGCCTTTAGGCTTAGGCGTGATGCATCAATTCCTGCATTCTCAAAGAAATAGTAAACGGCATTTGCCCGTGCAACAGATAAATCATAGTTATCCTCGGCACTACCTTTCTCGTCGGCATGTGCTTCAATCATCACTTGTAAATGAGGCATGATGTTAAGCAGGTTGGCTATGGAGGATAATTCAGTATGGTAATGCGCTTCTATTTGACTCTCAGCGGTACGAAATAAGATTTGAGAGCTTAGGGTGAAGCTTGGTTGCTGAAGAGAGACTAGGGTGCTGTCGCTCTGTTTTAGTTCGGTTAAGGCGGAATTATGTTTCTGTTGTAGTTCAAGCAATGCTTTTTCAGCTGTATCTCGTTCATCAGAGACTTGGCTTAATTGCTGACTATGATGTTGCTGTTGTTCCTTTAGAATACTGAGCTGATGGTTCTTATCAATATTATCAGTTGTGAGTACACCAAAGATGGCGCCAGGAATGATGCCAACTGGACCTAAAGCAAAGATGGCTAAACCAGCACCGATACCTGCACCACTTAATTGTAGATTACCTGTTGAGCTGTGATTGAGCTCATTTGCGCTTAACAAGCTATTTGAACCAAAGAGTAATATTAAACTGAATACTGCCTGTTTAAAGCGAATTTGATTTGTTTGCATGATACCTTTTCTCCAAAATGGATTTAGTCGAATAACAGGCTTTATTAAGCGTTAGTTTTGCGACAACATTCGAGCCAAATAAAGGCAATCTAGAGATCAATTGTGGCGAAAATAAGGCAGCTGTATTTTGCTACTGGTATTTCTACTCAGCTCGCGGTATTACTAAGTAAGTCAAAGATTAATAACAGATTGTGAATTAGAGCAATGTCAAAAGATAATGAAAGCAGCGCCCGCATCGTTGCTGTAGTAGAGGATGAAATTGCCCTGCGAGAAAACTACGTTAGCCTATTGCAAGATTATGGCTATGTTGTTTGGCAATTTTCTAATCGGATGGATGCAATGGTGCAGTTTGAGAAGAAGCTGCCTGATTTAGCACTGATTGATATTGGCCTGGAATTAGAGCTGGATGGTGGTTTCCGTTTATGCCAACAGATTAGAGGGCTTTCACAAAGCTTGCCGATTATTTTTCTGACTGCTAGGGATGGCGATATTGATACTATCAGTGGCTTGCGTCTTGGTGCTGATGACTATCTGAGTAAAGATATTAGTCTGGCACATTTAATGGCCCGTATTGAAGCCTTATTTGGACGACTAGAACGACAAGAAAGTCGCACTAAACAAGATGATATTTTACGTTGCCAAGAATTAGAACTGGATCTAAGCCAAATGCGAGCGCAGTGGCAAGGCCAAAACCTAAGCTTAACGGTTACTGAGTTTTGGATGTTACATTCAATTGCACAACGTCCTGGTCATGTTAAGAGTCGTGAGCAACTGATGGATGATTCAAAAATGGTCGTAGACGACAGCACGATCACTTCCCATATCAAGCGCATTCGTAAAAAATTCATTGGTATTGATGCAACATTTGATGCGATCGAAACGGTATACGGTATGGGCTATCGTTGGCGTGTGTAACGAATGAAGACTCCATCTAAGACTCGGTTACGGTTTAACCTACAGGCTAAACTGCTATCTATTTCGTTCTTATTTCTACTTATTCCTTGGTTGTGCTTTCAATATGTTCTGCATATGGAAGAATATTTGCGGGCGGGGCAAGAACAAGTTGTATCAGGTACTGCAAAAGCAATCGCGACCGCTTTGCATGAGCGTGATGAGCTATTTAATCCTGAATTAAATCTATTGCCTAATGTACAGAAAGGTCGTGATCTGCATGCGATCGAAGTGCAGCAGCCGATTCAACTGGATGGTTTACTACGTGATTGGAAACAATTCCCAGGCGCGGCTTTAGCCTATAGTGAGGCCTTAAGTCAGCCTGGTAAGGCTGATCCGTTAAAGCCTTTTACTCATCGTATGGTGCGTTACCAAGATTATATTTATGCGATCTTTGAAGTGCCTGATAAATCCTTGGTTTATCGTGATGAGAATGCCTTAGCGGTACACCAGAATGATAGTTTCTTAATCGGTCTAGTGAACAAAGAGGGCGGTTATCAGCGTTATATTATCTCACCACATGCCTCAGGCTGGGTAACTGCCTATAGTTTGTCTGTAAAAACCCTGGCCTATGAAGCGCTTAAGCCGGTAGCAAATATCCAAGGTGCTTGGCGTGAAACAAGGGATGGTTTTAACTTAGAGCTACGGATCCCTGCTGATTGGGTTGGCGATAAGCTTGGTTTTGCATTTTATGATGTCGACGACAACTCGAGTAGAGCGTTACATCAGCTGATTGGCACCTCAAATATCTTTAGTGTTTCAGGTCTGGGTACCTTTCTGACTTCTTCACCTGAGATTGAAAAAATACTCAAGGGTTTGAATCGAGCAAACCTCCGAATATGGGTGTTGGATCAATATCAGCGAGTACAAGCCAAGATTGGTACTTTAGGCCAACTGGCAACGCCCACTTCAGAGCTAGAGGGTTTGTCCCAAGACTGGTTGCCTATCCTGCGTGAAAAAGTCTTGGACCCACTTTATCAATTGATCCTTAACCCACCACAAAAAGACTTTATCGATGAGTTAGAAGCGGTTACTGAGTTAGGTGGCAAACAGGTTGATCAAGCCTTATTAGGTCAGCCAGCTGCTGACTGGTATATCACGCCTGATGATAAGGCGATGGTGCTATTAGCAGCACATCCTGTCTGGGTTGGTGGAAAAGTCATTGGTGCGGTGGTGGCTGAGCAGACTACACATAGTATTGAGACACTGAGGAATCAAGCCTTAGAAGAACTATTCGATATGATCTTGTTGGTCATCGTGATTGTGACTATCGCTATTCTACTGTTTGCCCGGCAAACCTCGCACCGCATCTTGCAACTAAAGAAGGCTACCGAAAATGCAGTTGATGATGAAGGTCGGATTCAAACTACGTTTGAGGGTAGCGGGAATAGTGATGAACTAGGTGATTTGTCACGTAGCTTTTCTTCATTAGTGAAACGATTGCACGGTTATACGCAAACGCTTGAAAATATGAATGCGCGCTTATCACACGAGTTTAGAACACCGATCAGCGTGGTTCGATCTTCACTCGATAGACTGGCTATGGGTGAGCTAAAAGACGATGCGCGGGTGTATGTAGATCGTGCCTTGGAGGGCACCCATCGTCTAAATCGTATCTTGAATCAGATGTCTGAAGCCTCAGGCTTAGAGCAGAGTTTACAGACGGCAGAAAATGAACGTATTGATTTAAGTTCATTAGTTGCTGGTTGTGTGCAGGGCTATCAAATTGCATTTGATGAACAAAAAATCAGGCATATACCGGTTTCTAGTGCCTTGTTTACTGCGGCCTGCCCAGATCATATCGCGCAGATGTTAGATAAGGTTGTGTCTAATGCTATTCAATTTGCACTGCCACAAACAGAAGTCGTTGTGCAATTGGAGCGTATAAAAGGCTATGCACGCATAGTCGTGAGTAATAAAGGGCCATGTATTGACGATGAAAACAGCCAAAGTCTATTTGATTCCATGATCAGTGTGCGATCAGAATCAAAAGATAGAGGTCTGCATCTGGGTTTAGGTCTCTATATTGCACGTACTATTACGGAATTCTATAAAGGCTCTATTGCCATAGAAAATGAGGAAGATGCAAGCGGTGTTAAGGTGCAAATTCTGCTGCCATTGCAAGATTAATGCGGTGATCTGTAATAAGGGTTTTCTTCAGTCGATCTATGAAGGCTGAGGAGATGAAATAAAAACAAGGAGTAGCAATGATCAGGACGATCGTATTTTTGTGCTTATTATATGCAGTCCCAGTGGCTGCAGAGCATATTCCTGGGAAGCTGATTAAGGTGGTTGATGGCGATACCATTCATCTATTAATCGATGGCAAGAAAGAACGGATACGGCTAGCTGAAATAGATACACCTGAAAAAGAGCAAGCTTATGGTCTCGAATCTACAGCAGCCTTAAGCGCCTTGCTTTCTTTTGGTGATATTACTATTCGTCTGACTGATATTGATCGTTATAAACGTTGGGTGGCCCATGTTTATATTGATAAGCGATGGGTGAACTTGACAATGGTCAAGCAGGGTCATGCCTGGGTCTATACGCGATATGCCACCTCAAAAGTCCTATTCGACGCTGAACAACAGGCTAGGGCTCATTTGTTAGGGCTATGGGAAACGTCTGCTACTGATCTCATGCCACCATGGGAATGGCGTCAAGCACAGCGAAAATAGCCTTTAAAGCTTCTTTGTCTCAGAGTAAAGGCTTGGCTTATTTATTTGTTATCTTGGATAGTAATTTAACCATATTGTGTACAATAATCATTTATTCTTAAATTTAGCTCAACCGAAGTCCATCAGATAGCATATGCAAATAAGTATTATATTTTTCAGCATCATTTTTCTTATGATGGCCATTCCATGCAAGTCCAATGAAGTCCTTGATTTTAGTATCAACCCCAGTTGGGATAGCCGGTATGTAACGGAGGGTGCTGATAACCTTGACTCAGGTGGCTTATTCTCGATAGACCTAACCCTTAGCAATAACGCCTTCTCCTTTGGCCTATGGCTAGCTAAAGGTGACAGTGAAGATTATAAGGAGATTACTCTTTATGCTGAGTATGCCTTTTCAATCTCTGATCTAGAAGGTTATCTAAGCCTCGCACATTTAATCCTTCCGAATGAAGCTAGTGACGAAGATCGAGATAATGAAATTGGCTTTGGACTTAGCTATAGCTCATTACACTGGCTTCAACCCGGCATCGACTATGTTTGGGCCAGTGAGCAGAAAAGTGGCTATATAGAGTTTTCTCTGCATTCTGAGCTGATCGAGGATGAGTCCCAATATCAACTCACGCCCTATGTTTTACGTTCCTATGATTTTGGTTACGTTAGCGACGGCTACGATGGCATTAACCACACAGAGATAGGGATGGCGCTTTCGGCATTGATTTCGACAAACACCAGCCTAGAGCTTGGCCTTCATCATAGTTGGGCTGGGCAAAATCTGAAGCGTGATGACTTGGATGATGAGTCTTGGATCAAGATGGGCTTAAATATAGGATTTTAAGCCTGAAATAGGTGTATCTTTTTAGCTGCTGGGTGAGCTGCTTTAATCAACTCACCCGACGCTTTAACTTACAGTTCGCCTAGCTTGCGCTGACCACAGTAAAAACCGAGACCACTAGTCTTTGATGAAAAGACTACGCTAGTTCCTCTAGAGAAATAAACCACATCTCCTGCACTAACGTCATAGCTTTCGCCATCGACCTCTGCAATTGTCATTTCACCTTCTAAGATGACTTTACATTCGTCATAGGAATAGGTGTATTCCAAAGGATTACCCGCTTCCATGCGAAAGAAGCCATAAGCAATTGGCGCTGGGGCATGATCTGAAGCACCAGTATCTTGCAAAAAGGCGTTAATGCCTTCGATACCGAGTGAAGCAACGTCTTGTTTCTGTGCATTTTTAAAATGTTTCATTGGCATAATTGTATTCTCGTGGTGGAGCCTTCCTTAAGTATTATTTTGAGATCTCATTCTAAACCAATGAATAGGTTCAGCTTGATAGCGGTTAATTACCGTAAAAGGACTAGTAATAAGTGATAGTGTAAATAATATAGCTGTAAAAGTCAGGTAGTAGCTATGACTAAGCTGCAAAGTAGTCCCGTTGCTGCTATCAATTCAGCGTTTGCACTGTATAATCGCCGTGCATTCATATCCTAGAGAACAGCCGTGTCCTTAAAACTCCGTAATATCGCCATTATCGCTCACGTTGACCATGGCAAGACCACATTGGTCGACCAGCTTTTACAACAGTCAGGCACGTTGGATATGCGTAATGTCCCTCAAGAACGAGTGATGGACTCTAACGATATAGAAAAAGAACGTGGGATCACCATTCTATCGAAGAATACCTCTATTAAATGGAATGATTACCGAATCAATATTGTTGACACCCCAGGACACGCAGATTTTGGTGGTGAAGTAGAACGAGTACTCTCAATGGTCGACTCTGTGTTGTTATTAGTCGATGCCGTTGAAGGTCCAATGCCTCAGACTCGCTTCGTAACGCAGAAAGCGTTCGCGATGGGATTTAAGCCTATTGTTGTTATCAACAAGATCGATCGCGATGGTGCACGTCCTAGCTGGGTACTAGACCGTACCTTTGATCTATTCGATCGCCTAGGTGCAAGCGATGAACAATTAGATTTTCCAGTAGTTTATGCCTCAGGTATCAATGGTTATGCCGGTCTTGATGAAAGTGTACGTGAAGGTGATATGACGCCTTTGTTTGAAACTATCATTGATAAGGTCCAGGCACCTGATGTTGATGCAGACGGTCCTTTCCAAATGCAGATATCGACGCTGGACTATAATAGCTACGTCGGTGTTATTGGTATTGGCCGTATCAAGCGCGGTAGTGTTAAGGCGAATATGCAAGTTGGGATCATTGATCGTGACGGTAAGCAACGTAAGGGTAAAATCCTACAGATCCTTGGCTTCAGTGGTCTAGAACGGGTTGAAGTTGAACAGGCCAGTGCCGGTGATATTGTCGTTATTAGCGGTATTGATCCACTCGCAATCTCCGATACCATTTGTCATCCAAGCTCGGTTGAAGCGCTACCTGCCTTGAGTGTCGACGAACCGACCATTAGCATGACCTTTCAAGCGAATAGCTCGCCGTTCTCAGGTAAAGAAGGCAAGTACGTCACCAGCCGTAATATTTGGGATCGTCTACAACAAGAGCTTAAACACAACGTGGCCCTGCGTGTTGAATTGACCGAAAACGCTGAGAAATATCGCGTATCGGGTCGTGGTGAACTCCATCTATCGGTCTTAATCGAAACCATGCGTCGTGAAGGCTATGAGCTGGCGGTTGGTCGACCTGAAGTGATTATCCGTGAAGAAAACGATGTTAAGACTGAGCCTTACGAACAGCTCACCTTGGATATTGAAACCGCTCATCAAGGTGCGGTTATGGAACAGTTAGGTGAACGCCGTGGTGACTTGAAGAATATGGAACCTGACGGCAAAGGTCGAGTGCGTTTGGATTACATCATTCCAGCCCGTGGTCTAATCGGCTTCCGTACTGAATTTCTGACCATGACCTCTGGTAATGGCTTGCTGTATAACGTATTCGATCACTATGGTCCTTATATTCCTATTCGCATCGGTCAACGTAATCGTGGTGTATTGATCTCAAATGGCCAGGGCAAAGCGGCGGGCTATGCCTTATTTATGCTGCAAGAGCGTGGCCGTTTAATGGTTTCACCGACCCAAGAACTTTACGAAGGTATGGTGATTGGTATCCATTCACGTGATAACGACCTAACTGTGAATGCGCTAAGGGGTAAACAGCTAACAAACGTACGTGCTTCTGGCACCGATGAAAACATTGTTTTAACTCCAGCGATCAAGCTGACCTTAGAAGCTGCTTTGGAGTTTATCGATGATGATGAAATCGTCGAAGTTACGCCGCTAAATATTCGTATCCGCAAGCGTTACCTGAAAGAACATGAGCGCAAGAAAGCGTCACGTGGTACATAAGTAGTCACCTAGCTATCTAGCTAATATTAAGGCCCGCAACTAAGGCGGGCTTTTTTGTGCCATTTTTTAGTAGATGATATGTATCCGTTGAGGGCTACGTGCTACGGTAAGAAGTCAGCGTTATAAGAAATACGCTCACTATTTTGATTAGTGATTAATAAACACTCTGTTTAAAGATGATTCGATCTGAGTTTAATTTATGACTAACGAGAATGCATTAATTGGCTTTTCCGGCTTTGTAGGTAACACTCTATTAAAGCAGACTAGCTTTCAGAACCTATATCGATCGACGAATATTTCAGATATTCAAAATAAATCCTTTGATACAGTGGTATGTGCTGGAGCGCCGGCGGTCAAATGGATGGCAAATAAAGAGCCAGAGCAAGACAAACACTCTATTCAGTCCTTGATCTCTCATTTAACGACAGTTAAGTGTAAAAAATTTATTCTAATTAGTACCGTTGATGTTTTTACTGACCCAATTAAGGCCGTCGAATCAACAGCTATAGAGACGTCTAATTTAAATCCATATGGATTGCATCGATACCAATTAGAAGAGTTTGTTAGAAATAACTTCGATACATACCTAATTGTTAGGCTTCCAGGTCTTGTTGGCCCTGGCTTGAAGAAGAATGTTATCTACGATTTTCTAAACCAAAATAATCTTGATGCGATTGATAGTCGAGGAGTCTTTCAATTTTATCCAATGGTAAATTTATGGTCGGATATTCAGATTGCGTTAGACCATAAAATCCCACTAATACACTTAACATCTGAGCCGATCACTGTCGAAGAAGTGGCCAATCACTGTTTTAATCTGGAATTCAAACAACAAACAGTAGCTAAGCCTGCAATCTATGACTTTAGAACTGAATGTGGTCAGATATATGGAGTGAGTAATGCATACCAGTACTCCAGAAAAGAAATACTATTAGCAATTCGTTGTTATGCGCAGTCAGAAAGTAAGAAAACGAGTTCTCGATGATATCGATCTCTAATATTGCTTGGGATGTCTCTCTTGATGAACGAGTAGCAGAATTACTTAATGCTCATGAAATTAGCAAAATTGATATCGCACCTCCAAAATACTTTAATGATCCCTGTCGAACAAGTCAGGGCGCTATTTTAAAAGTAAAAGAATTTTGGTCTGAAAAGGGCATTACGCCTATTGGAATGCAGTCATTACTATTCGGAACTCAAGGTTTAAATGTTTTCGGTTCAAGTGATATCCAAGAGAAACTTTTGCTTCATCTTTCACATATTTTTCGCATAGGTGCTCTTTTAGGCGCTAGAAAGCTTGTTTTTGGCTCACCTAAAAATAGAGATCGCGGACATTTAAGTGATACGGAAACTGATGCGCAGGCGATTAAATTTTTTCGCCGTCTAGGTGATATAGCTCAGGAGCATGATGTTATCTTGTGCTTAGAGCCAAACCCGATATGTTATCAAGCTAACTTCATGACCAATAGTCTGGAAACAGTAGAGGTTGTGCGAAAAATTAATCATAAACATATTGGCATGCAACTAGACATTGGTGCTATGCAAATTAACGATGAGGCTGTTGATGAAACCATTGCAGAAGTAGCTCCTTGGATTCAACATATTCATATTAGCGAGCCACAATTAGTGCCTCTTGATATTAATAACAAATTTCATCACGATGCTGCAAAAGCCATTCATAGTCATTTACCTGATATGCCGATGACTATTGAAATGTTAACCACTAATTCTACAGTTTCGCTGGAAGAGATTGAGCAATCAATCCAAGTAATGGAACAGGTATATTTAGGTTATTAATTATGAAATGGATGATTTTGATCTTAGGTGTGTTGGCGAATGCTTCAGCTAGCGTTTTAATAAAAGCAGCCGTCACATCAAAAGTAGCTCCAATACAAATTACTAATCCATTATCAATCATTGGTAATTTCCCTTTGATTTCAGGAATTAGCCTTTATGTTATTGCGTTTATTCTTTACGCCGTAGCACTGCTGTACCTACCTTTAAACGTGGCACATCCAATTTTAACCAGTGGTTCAATTGCCTTAGTCGCAATTGCATCAGTTGTTTTTTTTGGGGAGAGTCTCTCAATGATTAATGCCGTTGGTTTTATACTCATTGTATTTGGTGTTGTTGCATTAACGATAAAATAAAGTATGGATAAGACAGTAGATATTACGATTATTGGAGGCGGTTTCTTCGGGTTATATTTGGCGGAGTATTTCGCTGGTCTAAATAAATCGGTCTTGCTAGTAGAAAAAGAGAGTGATGCTATGCAAAAAGCATCCTATAACAATCAAGCACGCGTACATAATGGTTACCATTATCCTAGAAGCTTACTAACAGGCCTGCGCTCACGAGTATCATTCAACCGCTTTGTTGATGAGTTTGAGGGTTGCATTGATACGGACTTTGATAAGTACTATATGATCTCTAATCGACTAGGGATGGTCACGCCTAATCAATTCGAAAAATTCTGTGATCGTATAGGGGCTACATATGAAAATGCGTCCTCAAAAATACATCAATTAGTTCAACCGAATATGATAGATGCTGTTTTCAAAGTGAAAGAGTTTGCATTTAACTCTACTAAGTTGAAAAAAACGATGCTTGATCGTATACAAAATAATAGTGTGGATACCTTGTTTAATCATAGTGTTAGAACGGCAAAATATAACTCAGCGCATGAATTGATTGAACTAGAAGTTGATTTTGGGCTTGATGAAACCTTAATGGTGGCAAGTAAGCAGGTCTATAATTGCACTTACTCAACGTTGAACACGCTTTTAAGTAATTCAAATATCGAGCTTATACCCTTAAGACACGAAATGGCTGAAATGTGTATTGTTGACGTCCCAAGTGAGCTAAGCAAAATTGGCATTACTGTTATGTGTGGACCATTTTTCTCAGTTATGCCATTCCCAGCACTACAGGCTCATTCTTTCAGCCATGTGCGATACACCCCTCATTATGAATGGAATGATCATAATCAGTTGCCTTATAAAAATGCTGACGATGTGAGTCATGAGTATAATAAGCGTAGTGCTTGGAAGAAAATGAAGCTAGATGCACAACGTTACATACCCTTGCTAGGTGATGTGGAGTATAAGAAATCATTATGGGAAGTGAAAACGATCTTACCACTTAGTGAGACTAATGATTCTAGACCTATTTTATTTAAACCTGACCATGGTCTGCCTGGCTTACATTCAATAATGGGTGGGAAAATAGATAATGTTTATGATGTTATAAAAACCATTGAAGACTTAGGGTTGGACTCTGCATGAATAATCAGACATTTGTATCAGTGATTCTTGTTGTAAAAAATCAATCTGAAGAATTAATAGACTATTTAGACAAGCTCTCTCCGTATTTGAAGAAGCAATATAGTGATTATGAGATAGTCATTATTGATCAAAATTCGAATGATGGTATCGAGAAAAAATTACTCAAATCGCTGGCGACTCATGAGTCAATTCGGCATATTCGTCTTTCACGAGTGGTTAGTGATGATGTCGCTTTAGCTGCAGGCATTGAAAATGCGATAGGTGATTTTGTTTTGAATCTCAATATCCAGCTAGATAGTCATAAGATTGTTTCTGCACTTATTGATAAAGGACTAAAGGGTCACGGTATTGTTGTCTGTGTGACTCAAAAAATAAACACCATTACCTATCGTTACTTAAGAAAAGTATCAACCTGGTTGTTGAGTTCTATCGGTTATAGTTTGCCAAATAATTCAACTGGGACTTTTTGTTTTAGTAGAAAAGCTGTCAATGCTATTACTGCATCAGGCCGATTTTACTGCAAATTACATATTAGAATTGCAAATGTTGGTTATTCATTAGACTCCTTTGTTTGTGATGATTTTATTAACGTCATAAAGAAAAAAAGCATCATAAGTGGTATGAGCGATACGCTGCATCATATGATCTTCAACTCAACAAAACCTCTACGCTGGATGAGTGTTCTAGGCGTCTTTGGTAGTTTGATGACAATGCTATTTTCACTCTATAGTTTGGTTGTTAATCTTGTTAATGATGAAGTTGTTCCCGGTTGGACAACTACGATCTTATTCATCTCATTTTTGTTTGCCATATTATTCACTATGCTTTCCTTTTTTGGTGAATATTTAGCAAGGCTACTCGATGATCGCAGTGAACATGACGAATACAACGTTGTTTACGAACGTAATAGCTCTGTAATGTTTGATGCAAATCGCAATAATATATCGTTTATTGCTATGAATGATGATACTGAAAAGAGTTGAGAACATTGGATCTGTTGAAGAGTAAATTAACCCATTACCAAATCCCAAAGTATGAGCAGTTGTTCGCCTTTGAAAAGCACCATGAGTATTGTGTCGTTATATTTGTCATAAATGAAGGGGATAGGCTGCACAAGCAATTACAACGAATGAAATCATTAGATCTCAATGTTGATGTAATCATTTCAGATGGTGGCAGCACGGATGGCTCAGTTGATGTAAATGAGCTAAAGAATTTGTCAGTCAATGCCTTACTGGTGAAGAAGGATCAAGGAAAGCTTGGCAGCCAGATGCGTATTGCATTTTCTTGGGCCTTAGAGCGGCGTTATAAAGGTGTTGTTGTTATCGATGGTAACAATAAAGATAGCGTGGAAAACATTAATGATTTTGTTGAAAAGCTTGAACAGGGATACGATCATATTCAAGGTTCGAGGTTCATTCCTGGTGGCCAGGCAATCAACACCCCTTATTCACGATTATTGGGCTTAAAGCTTCTCCACATTCCTATGATGAGAATGGCATCTGGCTTTAAGTATACCGACACAACTAATGGGTTTAGGGGATATAGTAGAAAATTGCTTTTGGCAAATGATATAGCAATATTTAGAGATGTTTTTACTAGTTACGAACTGCACTATTATTTGGCTATTAATGCAGCAAAGCGTGGCTTTAAGTGTTTAGAGATACCTGTTACTAGAACTTACCCTAAAGGCAAAGTCCCAACAAAAATATCACCTATCAGAGGTAATGTTGCTGTTATAAAAACCTTATTTAAGGTCTGTTTTGGATGCTTTGGTGTTAAAAAGTAAAATCAACAGCGCAATGTTTATATGGCTTGGGCTGATTGCATGTTGCCTCTTATATATTTTAAATATAAGAGAACCATCTGTTGATCCATTTCATACAGGTGAGTTTTTTGTTGCAGCCGTGAATCTAGAAAATGGGTTGTCTTCGATAACCATTCATGGAATGGTAAATTACTTACCTGCACTAATAACGCATTACTTTTACGGTGACGATCAATATATTATTCCGACTGTCTACGTAATAAAAACTTTAGCGCTTTTTTCCTCCTTAATATTAGCTTTAACTTGTTACGAGTTGCTAAAGAAAAATAGTCGGAAAAATGAGATAACCGCTGCAATATTTATTGTGTCATTGGGCTTTATAACGCATAGAGATCTTTTCCTTGCACTATCCCTTTATACTTTTCTAAGGATATTAAACTCGCTTAAAAAAGAACCCAAGAAATCGCTAGAGATAACATTTGGTGTTGTCATGGCATTCACATTATTTTGGGCGTTTGATCGGGGATTGAGTGCTGTATTGGCCATTGGTTCGGCTGCGGTTTTCTACATGATTAGTCAGAAGAGTATGGCTTTCATAAGTTCTATAATTGCTTTCGCTAGCACACTGATTATTTTGCACTATTCATTCGATATCACCTCTATTGATCATTATGTTGGGAATATAGTCTCGTTAGTAAAATCCTCTAGTCAATGGCAATATGAATTAAGTTGGAGAGTGGCGTGGTTTACATTGGCTGCTACTATCTTACTGTTGATAGGTTGGCTTAATATCTTTCTAGCGATAAGAGATAGTGATAATGGAGAGAGTAAGGCTTTCTTATTCGCGCTATTTTTGATGTCAATAATTATATTTAAGTCCTCAATAAACAGGGCGGATTTAGTACATATTGTCTTTAGTCTAATACCGTTAATGTATGTCTTTGCTTATCGATTAGGCGCCAATCAAAGTATTATTTTACCTACCCATTTCTTAGGCAGCACTCTTTCAAGGGCTATCTTTTTTTCTGCATTAATAATATTTAGTATCGTATTTAAAGCTGTAACTATACTTATGTTTGGCGCTTTACTATGGCTTCTCCTGGGTCAGAGTGAAAGACTCAATCGTTTTTTACTGATTTCTATTATTTCTCTGTCTGCCTGCTTGATGTTAATCAAAATAATCGATTCAGATAAGATTAAATATCTCTTCAATAAAAATGATAAGTATAGTATCGCGTCGAAAGGTAATGTTTGGGTAGCTAAATTCTTGATATCTCATAACACGAGATGTGTATTAGATATGACAAATAATGGGATTATTAATGCTTTAACTCAGCTTCCTAGCTGTACAGAATTTGCCTATCCAGTATATGCGCCAACCGCTGATGACATTAATTTAAAAGAAGCCTTTCTTAATAATCAACCAAATGCTGTCGTTTATGATTCCGGATTTTGGTCCTATAAAATTGATAGAAAAAAAATGTCGGATAGATATCCAATCTTAAATAAAGCTCTTCTGGGAAAGTATAAAAATAAAACCTGTGAATTCCATTATTGTATTTTGTATAACTAAGTTGAATTAAGATTGTTGGAATATTTTATTATTCTCTAGTCAATATGCGTTGCTTACTTTATCAGCTCCCATATTGATCAATGCTGAACCATGACCGAGTTAAAACTTTGATTTACCATTTGCTAAAAGAATTTCAACCCTGTACGTCGCGCATCCTCATGCTATTCCGTCTCACATTACTTCTCTTCATACTTTCAATCGCCTCAGCCAGTGCTGCCGACTCTAACGAGCATTATCAGGTAATGGGTCTGGGGCATACGAGTTGCAAAGCCTTTGTCGCGAGTGACGCAGAAGGGAAGGCTTTCTTTTATAGCTGGCTCGCTGGCTATATGACCGCTTATAACCGTCTTGAAAAGGATACTTATTCAATATTAGGGCAATCAAAAAAACTAGCCAATATCGAGGGCTGGTTACAAGATTATTGTCATTTGAATCCTACTATAGATTTTTCAGATGCAATACATAAGCTATTGATTAAACTGTATTATTCTCGCATCATACATAATCCAACCAAATAGTCTGGAAAATAAAATGAGCCGTTTTAGCTAGGCTGCTATATTATTTTGTCGATAAAAATATAACTATAATTAGGAACCCAAGTGGAAAATCAAGAGTTACGCCGTGTTGGCTTAAAAGTCACCTTGCCGCGCATGAAGATACTTGAGATCTTAGAAGAGGCCGTGCAACCACACCTTAGTGCAGAAGATATCTATCGTATATTGCTCGACTCAAAAGAAGAGATTGGTCTCGCCACTATTTATCGTGTGCTCACTCAGTTTGAAACTGCAGGATTAGTAGAGCGACATAACTTTGAAGGCGGTCAAGCTGTATTTGAGATCGACCGTGGTAAGCATCATGATCATTTAATCTGTGTTCGTTGCGGCAAGATCGTTGAATTTTATGATGCAGAGATAGAGGCAAATCAACAAAAGATTGCCGATGCAGAAGGCTTTAAAATAACAGATCACTCACTGACTATTTATGGTGAATGCTCCTCTGAGAGTTGTAAAGAAGGCATTAAATAGCCCGTTCTTTAAGTCATACCTGACATGGCTAGGGAGCTATAGACTAACTGCGAACACCGACCCCACGACTGATTAGTAGGTGTACCACCGCATATAAGACAATAACAAAGGCACTAATCACACTCAGCGAGAGTAGGGGGTCGATATCACTGACCCCCAACATACCCAGCCTAAAGGCATCCACCATATAAAGAATCGGATTGAGCATAGATAGCTCACGCCAAAACGGCGGTAGCATATCGATGCTGTAGAAGATTCCACCTAAATAAGTCAACGGCGTCAGAACAAAGGTTGGTATCAACGAGATATCATCAAAGCTATTGGCATAAACAGCATTCACTAATCCTGCCAGTGAAAATAGAATACTAGTCAGCAGGGTCACCAGTAGCAGCAACCATACGTGATAGACATGAATCTCTGTAAATAGTGTGGCAGTTAAGCTAACGGCTAACCCAATTAATCCACCACGGGCAACACCGCCTGAAACAAAGCCCCAAATAATGATATAGGTCGGCATTGGCGAAACCAACATCTCCTCAATATGGCGTTGAAATTTACAACTGTAAAAAGAAGAGACTGTGTTGGCATAGGAGTTAGTGATAATCGACATCATGATCATGCCTGGCACGATATAGACGATATAGCTAAAACCTTTAACATCACCAATCTGTGAACCGATTAACTTACCAAAGATAATAAAATACAGTGCCACCATGATGATAGGTGGCACAATAGTTTGCACCCATATCCGACTAAAGCGATAAATCTCTCGCAAGAAGAGTGTGCGTAAGGCAATCAGCTGTTCGATTATAGTCATGTCTGCAAACCTACTTACTAACCAAATTCATAAATAATTCTTCCAAACGATTGGATTTGTTGCGCATGCTGCGTACCCGAATACCGAGATTATGGAGTTCCGCAAAAAGCTCATCCAGACTTAATGTCGTATTTGGCGTGATTTCTAATGTACGCTCATCACTCAGTTGCGCGTGAGCATTCTCTAATTTAGGTGCAGTAGCCAAGGCATCTTGCAGATAAAAGATGAAGGTCTCTTGCTTTAGTTGATCGAGCAAGGCACGCAGGGATGTATCAATAATGATCTTTCCCTGATTGATAATGCCAACGTTCTTACAGAGGTATTCTGCCTCTTCCAAATAATGCGTGGTCAGAATAATGCTGCGACCCTCTGCATTAAGCTCTTGTAGCAACTCCCAAATCGAGCGACGGATCTCAATATCAACGCCGGCAGTTGGTTCATCCAAGATCAACAGCTGTGGGTCATGCACTAGGGCTCTTGCGATCATCAAGCGACGTTTCATACCACCCGATAATTCACGCGGTGTGTTCTTGCGCTTCTGCCACAGACCTAGCTTTTCTAATGTGTACTCTGTGCGCTCTTTGGCTAAGTTAGGGCTAATGCCGTAATAACCCGCTTGATTGCTAATGATCTCGTTGATTGGCTCGAAGGAATTGAAGTTGAATTCCTGCGGGACTAAACCAATCATTCGCTTAGCTGCAGCAAAATCTTGGTCTATATCATGGCCATAAACCTGTACGCGTCCAGAGGTCTTATTGATTAGAGAACAAATAATGCCGATAGTCGTTGATTTACCGGCTCCATTTGGGCCTAGCAGGGCGTAAAAGTCTCCCCGTTTCACCTTTAACGAGATATGATCTAAGGCTAGTAGACCGCCTTTATAGCGTTTTACTAGGTCTTCGATCACCAGTGCATGGCTTGGCATTTTTGTTGAATTCATGACGAGTACTTGTATCCGAGGCCGCTTTAATTCGGCATAGGCTTGTTATCGATCTAGGCGCTGAAACTGACTAAATAAAATCCACGAGAATTATCTATTGTTATGAACTGTTTCTACAGCAAACGAAGTGCTAAAGATATTGAAATTCAACTCTTAGCCGAGTCAGAGACTCAACACTTTATAGACAACAATCAATCTACAGGGCAGTGGCTAGAATCTAGCTTACGCAGCTTAACGGCTGGCCAGCATTGTTTAGTCCCAGCAGCCGATGGTAGCGTAAAGCAGGTGATCGTTATTGTCGCCACTGATGACAATAGTGCCAGCATGTGGGCTATCGCTGCATTGGCCTTAACGTTACCGCAGGCGGATTACTATCTCAATGACAGCATCCCTCAACAACAGAAAACCCAGTTGTTATTAGGCTGGGCCTTAGGTGCGTATCAGTATCAGCGTTACACAAACGATGAAAAGCCAGTCGCTAGAATTTACCGCCAAGACGATGCAGCTGCAAGGCGTATGGACGCGATGATTACAGCGCACTATCTGACGCGTGATCTGATTAATGCACCGCCTAACGACATGATGCCAGTAGATTTGGCTGATGCAACAAAGGC
>Ga0209533_1001138_pt1 | contig 25209 bp, 18 predicted proteins | sample COG_04_FD_184748 | JGI IMG/M metagenome (GOLD analysis project Ga0209533, IMG submission 184748) | Pelagic Microbial community sample from North Sea - COGITO 998_met_04 (SPAdes) (version 2) | ecosystem: Environmental > Aquatic > Marine > Neritic zone/Coastal water | place: Helgoland, sampling...
AGGTTGTCTAAAAGCATGGTTACCTCTTCCAAAAGAGTAATGTGAGTTGATCCATTTTTCTTTAGTTCCTTTAGAATAGTGGAAAGTACTAAGAAATTATTTGCATAAAAATTATAAAAACAAACACTACCCCCGTTCTCACGAGCCATGTCATAAGTATCGTTCCAATCTGCTCCTTCTAACAAGAGCACGTTTTTGTTATTTACGTTGTAAAAAGAGGTAAGCTGTTGAATAATTAGGTGCTCTAAAATAGAAGCAGTGTAGGTTGCTCCGTTGGATTGTCTTTGGAAGTGGCCTTGAGCCATTTGAAATTTGTTGTCAATTTTTTTACTCCGCTGAACAAACTTATCTTTCCAATAGGTAATTTCCTTGTCTAAAATACTAAAATCCCCCGTTTGGTTTAAATAAAAGTTTAAAACAAAAACAGGCCAAGCACCATGATCACTCCAAGTACGTGGTATGTTATTACGATCTGCCTTAAACTCACCAGGTTTTTCGCCAATAATAGTTGCATTAGAGCCGTCTACACGAATTCCTTTAAAGCAATTCACAATTTCTTCATGCGCGCTAATAGGGTCAACTAAAAATATAGACAGCAAGTCTTGCCATAAATCTCTCCAACCTCTACCACCTCTTCCGTATCCATAATCAGGAAGGAAGGAGTTTCCAAATATTTGTCTACATTTTACTTGGTATTCAATCCATTTAACCCAATTGTCAAAATGGTTGTTTCCTGTACTTATCTCAACACTGTTGAGTTTTTCATTCCAAAAATCGAGTGTATTTTGAAGGGTTTCATCTACAGAACTTACCTTGGAATACTTTGCTCTCCAAACATCAAGATCGTTTAAATCATCCGTAATACCGTGCAGTATGATAAACTCAGCTTTTTCTCCTGCTTGGAGAGTTGCTTCTTTAAATTTGAATCCGGCAATGGCCTCTTTACCATGTCGCTCAGTTTCAGTTAACTCAGGAGGAGTAAGATTTTTGTAAATTGCTTCAGGATTGTCAAGCGTTCCACTTTCGCCAATAAAATCATGTAATCGAATCCAAATTTTTTCTGGCTTGTTGGCGTTTCCGTCAAAACCTAGAGACACATAGTTGGTCTCGTTAATAGAATGACTACTTTCATCGTGAACAATTTTTGGCTTAACACGAACACCAAAATCTTCGATGTAGTTTTCCTGAAACATGGTAGTCACTTGCCTGTGGTCTTTCACATTATCTGCCGAACGACCAAAAAGAGGAAGAGCGTAATATGGGTCAAAAGTTTGTTTCGTTTCACCTGTATTGGTAACCGTTATTTTTAAAACCTCAACAAAGTCCTTACCCTCTGGTATAAACGTTGTTATTTTTGTTTCTAAAGAAGTTTCTTCTTGTTTTCTTAGGGTACTAAAGGCTCCAATACTTGCTTCTATAGAAGATGTATCTTTTAAACCATTCCATTTGTGCGTTTTCTGAAATGCACTTTGGCCTGTTGCAGACCATGGCTTTAGACCTTTAGATTTAATCCAGAAATTTCTACTAGAAACTGTTCTGTGAATCTCTTCAGTTACCGTTGGGGTGGTTAGGTAATGATGAAAGTCTTTGCAAACATCTCCTTTAAGTTCGGGAGTAACAAAGGACTTCATACCCGCAGTATTCATCAAGGGAAAATATAAAACAGGTAGGTGGTTGGCGTTTTCAACAAAAAATGAACCGTCATTTTTTTTAGAAAACTCCCAAACTACACTTGCTTTTTCAAGAGTATCTTGCATGCTTATTTTATTAGTATTTTTTCTAGTTCTTCTAATGATTTACCTTTTGTTTCCGGTACTTTCAGTGCCACGAAAAAGAGTCCAAGAAGGGCAAAAACACCGTAAATCAAAAAGGTGGTGCTCGATCCGAGTGTTGACATTTCCCAAGGGAATACCAACTGAACAATAAAACTAATGGCAGAGTTAATAAGACCAACAAAAGAAATAGCTAAACCTCTAATACGGTTGGGAAATAATTCGGAGAACAAGACCCACATTACTGGCCCGAGTGATATAGCAAATGCTGCAACAAAACCAAGAATCCCAATAAGTATAAGGGTAGAGTTTGCATTGATAGCTCTTTTAATAATATCTCCTTCATATCTGTTTGCCATTTCGGTGCCAATTGAGGACTTAATAGCATTCTTAAAGCTAACGTCATTATTAAAAACTACGCCAATAATAGAAGCCAATTCTGCCTTGTTAATCTCTTCTGGTAGCTCTTGAACCGCTCCTCTATCTAACACATAAGTAGCAGAAGAAAAACTTGCGGAAAGCACAAACATAAATACAGCAATTGCACCTACTCCAAATATTAACAAAGGTCTACGCCCAATTTTATCTATTAAACCAATCGCTATTATGGTAAAAATTAAATTAATAATTCCAATAAGAATGGCTTGCGAAAAAGATGCGTCAGTACCAATACCCGTTTGCTCAAAAATCATAGGTGCATAAAAGAAAACCGAGTTGATACCTGTAATTTGCTGAAGTATGGCAACCACAATTCCAATTCCTAAAACCTTTTTCATGGTAGGTTTAAACAGCTCTTTGAATGGCGTTTTTTCTTTTTCGTTTTCTGTGTGTAAACTCTGCTTTATTGTATTTACCTCGTCTTCAATATTTTTTTCAGGACTAATACGAGCTAAAACCTCTTTTGCTTCTACAAGTCTGTCTTTCATGATCAGCCATCGAGTACTTCTAGGAACAGTAAACAGTGCAAAGAAATATAAAATTGCGGGTATAAATTCTACTCCGAGCATCCATCTCCAGTTGTGCTCTTTCAGCATTAAATACTGTGCCCATTCGCCGGGGTTTTGACCAAGATTTAAAATTAAATAGTTGGAGAAAAATGCGACTGATATTCCGACAACAATATTTAATTGATTAAAAGAAACCATTCTACCCCTAATATTAGCTGGAGAAATTTCTGCTATATACATTGGGGCCAAAATAAGAGAAGCCCCTACTCCAAAACCACCAATCATTCTAGCAATAACTAGTGTAATAAAATCGGGTGCAAATGCAGAAAAGAGTGCTGATATAGCATATAATAGTGCTGAAATAGACAATATTCGTCTTCTACCGTATACATTACTTAAAGGCCCAGCTACTAACATAGCCAAGGTGGCTGTTAATGTAAGAGAGCTCACCGCCCAACCTAATTCTATTTTGGTTAAACCAAATTCAGGTTCTAAAAACTTAACAACTCCAGATATAACTGAAGCATCAAAGCCCATCAAAAAACCGCCCAAAGCTACAATTAGGCTTATAGATACTATTTGAGATTTATTCTTCACTGGATCATTATTTAAAAATTAGAGGGTGTTAAAGAAAAGCTAAAATATGTAATTTATGTATAATATACACATAATGGTAGCGTTATTTTACATTAGCCCTCTCAAAATACTGTGTATTTAAGCAGAAAAAAAAGCATCAAAATAAATGGACCATTTAGTACAAGTTAATTCCCTAATTATGGCAAACAAGATGTGGGAAATCTGTGGGATTTAACTCATATGTTTTGTTGTTAAACGATAAATAATTATTGTTTTAAATTTTAAAACGCTCATATGCAGCACAAAAAATGCACTGATGACTCATTGTAATCAAAAACAAATAGAACTAAAGAAAAAAAAATCACTCCTTATATATTAAATAAAACATATATTTGCGTACAGATTACACTTAATTAAACCCGATCCCCTAATTGTTTGTAAAATAAATTTTTTTTGCAAGACCCTAGTAAAGTATGGGAATAATTAGACGAATAGATTGCAAGTATTTGCATTTGGTAGCGTTAAAAGAATACTTCTATAATTTTAGCTTAAAAAATTTGAGTATGCTAAGTGAAACGAAGATAAAATAAAACTATTTTTAGCAAAGAAATACATAAATTATGAGTGAAAATATTAAAACACCAAAGCTAAACGACGCAGATATTGTAATATTTGGAGGCCAAGGAGACTTAGCGATTAGAAAGATTTTCCCTGCGATATACCACCGATTTCAAGCGAAGCAGATCAACTCAAACTCTAGGGTAATTGTTATTTCTAGAGGAGCCATAAGTCAGGAAGAATTTACAGCTCAACTCAAAGAAAAGCTTAGCCAGAACATTGCAGCTATAGACACAAAGATTTTAAATGAACTCTTAAAGCTTTGCATCTACTTAAAAGCTGACTTAACAAAAAAATCTTCTTTAGCCATACTTAAGAATCACTTGAGAAACGATGTGAATATTATTCGCGTGTATTACTTTTCTGTTTCTTCGAGCATCTTTGGCAGCATTACAAAAAACCTTCATTCAGAAAACCTAATAACCGACCAATCAAGAGTTGTTTTAGAAAAACCATTAGGACATGATTCTGTTTCCTCAAAATTGATCAACAGCGAGATTTCGGAATATTTTAAAGAGTCGCAAATATTTAGAATCGATCATTATTTAGGTAAAGAAACAGTTCAAAACTTAATGGTGTTACGCTTTGCGAATAACCTGTATGAAAATGCATGGAACTCACAAAATATAGAAAATGTTCAAATTACTGTTGCAGAAGAATTAGGCGTTAGCTCTAGAGGTGGTTATTACGATAAATACGGTGCACTTTTAGATATGGTGCAAAACCATCTTCTACAACTTGTATGTTTGGTTGCAATGGAGCCGCCAAGCGTTTTGGAAGCGAATAACGTGAGAGATGAAAAACTAAAAGTTTTAAATGCATTAAGATTATTTGACGACGAGATGGTTCTTGACCAAACGGTTAAAGGTCAGTACACAAGAGGTACCGTAAATAGAGAGTCGGTAAAATCTTATTTAGAAGACATCAACGATTTTACTTCAAACACAGAAACTTTTGTAGCAATTAGAGCTAACATTGACAATTGGCGTTGGGCAGGCGTTCCTTTTTACTTAAGAACGGGTAAAAGAATGTCTAAAAGACATTCTGAAATTGTCATCAATTTTAAAAACATCCCGCACAACATATTCCCAAACTCTGAACCCATTGTAAACAATAAACTAATCATCAGTCTTCAACCAGAAGAACGAATAGAACTTGTTCAAACAGTTAAGATACCTGGCCCAGGTGGCTATAGATACAAGCCCACCTCTTTGGTTCTAGACTACAGCACATCGTTTAAAGATCGGTTACCAGAGGCGTATGAGCGTTTATTAATTGATGTAATACGAGGAAATCAGACGCTATTTATGCGAAAAGACGAGGTAGAAGCCTCTTGGACCTGGATAGATTCTATTACGAAGCATTGGGGACAAACCAACATGACAAACAATTTATACAATTCTGGAAGCTCAGGACCTGGAGATAAAATATTAGTAGATGGACACACTTGGAATATATAACACTGGCATAAACCTCAGTAAGAGAGTTTTTCTTAAAACTGAAAAATTAGAGATTGCGCTGGCAGAAGAAATTATTAATGCTTTAGAACTCGATTTAAAGGAACGTAACAAAGCTACACTTCTTCTTTCTGGCGGAAGCACTCCTAAAAACTTATACGCTCGCTTGACTGAATTTGATATAAATTGGGCTCAAGTTAGCATCGGTTTAGTTGACGAACGCTTTGTTTCGCCAGAGGATAAGCAAAGCAATGAGCGGATGATTAAAAGTACGCTGATTCGTGGAAAAGCCTCGAAAGCTAAATTTATTGGACTCGTTTACAACACCAATAACCTAGAAGATAACCTCGAGATTGCCCTAGTACAAAACCAAATATTCTTTGAAGGAATAAGTTGTGTGCTGCTAGGAATGGGATCAGATGGGCATACCGCCTCTTTATTTCCAAATGACGAAAGCTCAACTAAAAGTTTGGTCGAAAAAAAGAATCCTAAACCCCTTATTGTCACTAATTCTCCAGCAGCCCCAAAAGTGAGAATCAGTTATACAAAAGAGCAACTTTTAAATACAAAAAAATTATTTTTATACTTTTGTGGAGATAAAAAAATGAATGTTTTTTCTCAAGCAAAAATGCACAATCAACCGGAGGTGACTCCTATATCATCATTTATACACCAAAAAGAAATACTCTTAGAAGTCTTTTGGACTTTTTAAAACATATATTATGAATAAAACAATCGAAGAGGTTACCCAACGAATTGTAGATAGAAGCTTAAGCACAAGGGCAGAATACCTAAGCCAGATGAAAGCTTTAGCTAACAATACTGTATCTAGATCTGCCTTGTCTTGTGGTAATATAGCTCATGCAATGGCCGCATGCTCAGATGGAGAAAAAGAAGGATTAAAAGGAGACATCAAAGTAAATATAGGGATAATTACTTCGTACAACGACATGCTGTCTGCTCATAAACCCTACGAGCATTACCCAACTCTAATAAAAGAATCTGCAAGAAGACACAGCGCCATAGCTCAAGTAGCTGGAGCAGTTCCAGCTATGTGCGATGGAGTAACACAGGGTGAAGCAGGAATGGATTTATCGCTCTTTAGTAGAGATGTGATCGCATTATCTACAGCTATAGGCTTGTCTCACAATATGTTTGATGCAGCTATGTGCTTAGGAATATGTGATAAAATTGTTCCAGGCGAACTTATTGGAGCGCTTAAATTTGGACATTTACCCGTTATTTTTGTCCCTGGAGGGCCAATGAAAACTGGTATTTCCAATGAAGACAAAGCCATAGTTCGACAAGAATTTGCAGCTGGAATGATCGACAGGAAAGCCTTATTAGATTCAGAATCTAAAGCATACCATTCTGCTGGAACCTGTACTTTTTACGGAACTGCCAACAGCAACCAAATGCTGATGGAAATTATGGGCTTGCAATTACCTGGATCTTCATTTGTAAATCCAGATACCCCATTAAGAGATGCTTTGACAGATTATGCAGTGAAAGTTGCAGCTGAGGGTTCTCAGCTTGGTGATCATTACAAACCTCTTTACGATATTGTGTCTGAAAAGACGATGGTTAATGCTATTATTGGACTTTTAGCTACTGGTGGATCTACCAACCATACAATACATTTAATTGCTATGGCTAAGTCTGCGGGTATACAAATTACCTGGGATGATTTCTCTGATCTTTCTGTAGTTATACCATCGCTGGTAAAAATGTATCCAAATGGATCGGCTGATGTAAATTACTTCCAAGCTTGCGGAGGGATGTCGTACCTAATAAGAGAGCTCTTACAAAACGGTCTTCTTCATGAAGATGTAAGTACTATACTCGGAAAAGGATTACAGGCTTATACAAAAGAACCCTTTATAAAAGATGCTAAATTAGTTTGGAGAGAAGGCCCTGAATCTTCTCTTGACGAAAAAGTACTAACCTCGGTTGGCAACGCATTTTCTGAAACGGGAGGCTTAAGAATGCTCAAAGGTAATTTAGGGAACTCAGTAATTAAGATTTCTGCTGTTGCAAAGAAAAACTGGATTGTTGAGGCACCAGCAATCATTTTTGAAGATCAAAATGAAGTACTGGAAGCCTTTAACAGAAAAGAATTAAACAGAGATTTTATTGCTGTGGTAAGATACCAAGGCCCTAAAGCAAAGGGAATGCCAGAGCTTCATCGCTTAACTCCAATATTAAGCATATTGCAAAACAACGGGTTTAAGGTTGCATTAGTTACAGACGGACGTATGTCTGGAGCTTCTGGAAAAGTACCGGCAGCAATACATTTATGCCCGGAAGCTATTGATGGTGGAATACTTTCTAAATTAAAAGACGGCGATTTACTGAAGTTAGATGCCGAAAAGGGAGAGCTTACCTGTTTTAATGAAGAAGAAATTAATAACAGAGCGGAAGTTAAAGCTCCTGTAATAAATCAAGTAGGCTGCGGAAGAGAGTTGTTTGCTAATTTAAGAACCCTAGTAGAGCCAAGTGAAAAAGGGGCTTCTATTTTATTTTAAATCAATATGAGTCAAAATAACATACGAACATTACTTCGAGATAATCCTATTGTACCTGTTGTAAAGATCGACCACCTCAAAGAAGTAATTCCTTTGTTGGATTATTTAAAAGAGCATCACTTTAATTCCATCGAGATTACCTTACGTACAGATTGCGCTATGGATGCAATTAGACTGGCGAAGGAACATTGCGATGATTCTTTTTTAGTTGGTGCTGGCTCGGTAATTAAGACCGAGCAAATCAGGGAATTGCTAGACGTTGGAGTAGACTTTATCGTTTTACCAGGTATGCAAAAAGACCTTATAGAAGTATTAGAAGAGTTGAAAATTCCTTTCCTTCCAGGGGTAATGACTCCAAGTGAAATTATGGAAGCGCTACGAATGGGATGGGATACACTTAAGTTTTTTCCGGCACACATTGCAGGTGGAATGGAAGCGCTTAAAACCTATTCTCAAGTATTTCCACAAGTAAAATTTTGTCCTACAGGAGGAATTAGTGTAGAAAACCACAAGGACTTTTTAGCTTTAGACAACGTGCTTTCGGTAGGTGGTTCGTGGGTACAAAAAAAATTCAATAACAAACTATAAGTTTCGTTCTTCTTGAAATTGGTAAAAAGTGGCAGGCTTGCCCTTTTTACCTGTTTTAGTTGTGTTTTTTGTCTTTACAATTACACCCTCTTTTAATATTTGTTTCCTAAAGTTTCTCTTGTCAATTTTTTTATCCAAGATGTCTTCGTGTAATTTTTGAAGCTGTGGTAAAGTGAAGTTCTTTGGAAGAAGGATAGAAGACATTTGATGGTTTAATTCTTTTTTCAAAAACTCCAAGGCTGTTTCCACGATTTGATTATGATCAAAAGCCAATTGAGGAATTTCGTTAATTTTTGTCCAACACTTTTCATAAAAACCTCCACGGGTACCTTCTCCTTCTACTTGATCGTCAAAGAATGTTGCATCTGGTTCAAAATCTTTAATATTAACTAAGGATATATAACCAATTGTTATTACGCGTTCGTTTGGATCTTCTCTGTAAGTTTCAAGCCAAGCTTGATCTTTAAGATACTTAACTCTATTTGGATCGCTAAATATGGCAAATTGCTTGAGGAAAATTTTATCAATAGAGGTTAAACTCTTTAATATTCTTTGGGCTGAAGGGTCTAATTCTTCATCATATTTTATTAAATCACCCGGCAAAGACACATGGTCTTTTCCCGTATCAAAAGAATTTGAGCTTTCATTTCTTGTGATTAAAAGGACTTTTAAATCTAAGTCGGAGTCAAAACCAAAAACAACACAATCTACAGATATATTTATATTCGACATAAAAGCAATTCTAAATACATTAGTTATCATTTGTAAACAACAGACTATTTGATGTTAATAATCCGATAAATCAAAGGTACAAAAGTTCTTAAAATAGACTAATTAATTCGCAAAAACGTAGGTGGCGAAATTAAAATCGAATCCAATTATGTATTTAGTATTGAAGCCCTTTTGATTTAAAAAACTGACAGAGCATAAGATATAAGCGAAACAAATTGAAGAAATCTATTGGGTAATGAAACCTAAAATTGACTTTATTTATCTGAAACAATTTGGCCTAAAACAAGACTATTTGCTCTGTAATATTAAATAAAATTAGGATATTTGTATGGCTATTTTAATCGGAAATAAAACCATACAAACACTCCTTAGTTTAACATTGTTAATCTTCGTAAAGTTTTTTGATTAAACGAGTTTTTAACAAAAAATAAATCAGCTTATACTAAGTAAAGATACACATGCGCACTTTAGTAAATACATTAACAACAGCACTTTTTACCGTTTTAACTTGCCTAGGGCAAAATGTAATTCTTCAGGATGATTTTGAAGGGAACGGAAGCATAGATTCATGGTATGGAGATGCGTGTTTACTAAACGCTACTTTTAACAACCCAGTTCAGCAAGGAATAAATACCTCTGCTACGGTTTTAGAGTACAAAGATCAAGGAGGTGAGTATGCCAATATTCGTTTTGATGTAATCCCAAATTTTGACCTCTCTACGTCCAAATCATTTACTTTGAAAGTATTTGTACCCTCAATCGGTATAACAGGCAACCAAATCAATCAAATTAGCTTAAAATTACAAGCAGGAAATAGTAGTGAACCTTGGACAACGCAGTCCGAAATTATTAAACCTATAATTTTAGACCAATGGCAAGAACTCGTTTTTGATTTTGAAAATGACGCCTATATCAATTTCAGCAATCAATCTATTGCGCCTAGCCTTAGGACCGATTTTAACCGAGTTGTTATTCAATTAAATGGAGAGGGAAATACAAGTGAAGTTCTTGCATACATTGACGATTTTTATTTCGATGGAGAAGTTGCATTGCAGCCTGTGTTTAATCAACTAGTTTGGTCCGATGAATTTGAGGCAACTGGCGCTGTCAATTCTGAAAAATGGTTTCACCAAACACTCTTGCCCAATGGACAAGGATGGTACAATAATGAATTACAACACTATACAGACCGTTTAGAAAACTCTATAATGGAAGAGGGATTACTTAAAATAAAAGCTATTAAAGAGTCTTTTACCGATCAGGGACAAACAAAAGAGTATACCTCTGCTCGGCTAAACTCTAAATTTTCCTTTAAGTATGGACGTATAGAGGTTCGGGCCAAACTCCCTTACGGACAAGGCACCTGGCCTGCAATATGGACCCTAGGTAAAAACATTACAGAGCCTGGAGCTTACTGGGAATTAGAGGGATTTGGAAGTTCTCCATGGCCTAATTGTGGTGAAATTGACATTATGGAGCATTGGGGATCTAACCAAAACTATGTGCAAAGTGCCATACATACTCCATCAAGCTATGGTGGTACTGTAAATCATGGTGGAAGAAATCTTGCAACAGCATCAACAGAATTTCATACGTATGCTATGGAATGGACAGAAGATAGGTTGGTGTTTAGTATAGACGATATTGTACACTACATTTATAATCCACCAATAAAAAACAATGAAACATGGCCCTTTTATGCCGAACAGTATTTGGTACTTAACACAGCTATTGCGCCAGACATCTCTCCAAATTTTGTGGAAAGTGCGCTAGAAATAGATTTTGTAAGAGTTTACCAAAGCTCCAATTTAAATTTGGATAAACTCGATGCTAATTTGAGTGCTTACCCAAATCCTATTGAAGAGCATTTTACCCTACAATTTAATAAGCTCATATCCGAAGAAGTTACTATTTGCTTGTTTACAATGGATGGAAAAATGATTGAATCTCGTTTTGAGAAACTAAACAGTACCAGCCTTACATTGAATAACCTAGGACATTTAAACAAAGGAGCTTATGTTATTTTGTGCAAAACAAAACAACAAACCTATTCTTTTAAGCTTTTAAAGAAATAAATACAGAATGAGCCTTCTGTTTTATATAATTGAGAGGAGGTTATACAATTATTGGTGTACTATTAGTTTGAAATACTACCCAATTATAACTTACGAATTGAATAGGTTCGTTGCCAGCTAAAACTCTTGTGAGGCGCAAGCTCAATAGCTACAAAAAGTTCTGGACTAACTACATGCCCAGCCCCCCATAAGTTTACCATACGTGTTTCAAAATCTCCTTGTTCCGATATACTTACTTTATTTAAATGGTCTTGCAACTCCCATTTTGAAGAAACCAGCTTACTACCCGATAGGTTGCTAAAATAAAACGTTTGATTGAGTCCTTTTAACATTGAAACCTTGTTCATTTTAAAGCCTATATAATTGTTTGGATTTAACGTTTCGTTGAAACGAGAAGGCGCTGGTATAAATGAAAAATTAAGTGAATACCTATCAGAAGATAAATACTCCATAGCTAAAAAATTATGACAATACTCGGAGGTTTCTATTACTTTAGATCCAGTGTTTTTTAAAACATAAAGAACCTTGAATCCATCGGCTAACAATACAATTTTCTTTGTTAAAACATATCCATAACCATTTGCGGTTTGAGCGGTACAAGAAAGGATTATACTGCTCGCTGTTGTTGTTGTTTTAAAAACTGCGGGCTTCATTTCATACGGCTTGTTAAAGTCGTATACTTTTCCCTGCTTTTTAAGTAAGCCAATCCCTATTTTATGAAACCATTCTCCCTCTTTAGCTTCGATAAAACCTAAAGGGCTCTTTATGCCAAATTCGTTGTAAAATCCTTGGCCCAAAAAAGAACTATTCTTAGCACTCTTTTCTTCGGATGTTGTTAAGCAAACCGAATCAAATTTTAAGCCTACTATCTTACCTGTCCAATCAAATCGCGACAATTGGTAGTTGTCTTCCGGTAGATCTACAAGTAATTCAATTCGGCTGTTTTTTAAGATTATGGACATGGAGATGTAACTGTAATGACATACCTGTTTTTATAAAAGCTAGTTAAGCCCTTATCAATTAAAACTGAATGTAAAGGTAGGGCAAAACTTAAACTAATATGCTTCGAGGTAAAATTGAGCATGAAGATCTGTTAAAACCTACCGCAGTAATCAGGTTAAACAACTATGAGACAGTAGACTCTTCGATACTAAAATAAATTATACTGATAAGATTTTACTCTACAGGAGCTATATTTAGTAAACTTCCTTTGTCGTAAGTTTCTTCTGATATTAGTACGCCATCAGCATCCCACGAACTTTGTGTTCCGTGAAGAATTCCATTTAAATAATTGGATTCAATGGTTAATTGGCCCTTCTCATTAAATGTTTTATGAGAACCATGCATTACTCCTTTAATGAAAAGACCTTCAGATAACAGTTGCCCACTTGCCATAAAGATCTTGAATATTCCATTTTTCTTATCCTTTGCATAAACCCCATCAAAAATCAATTGTCCGGCTTCGTCAAACTGTTTGAAAACACCGTTTTTAGAACCTTTTTTGAAATGAATATCGCACAATAATAAGCTATCCTCGGACCAGGAATTTAAAATTCCATCCAACTTCCCTCTTCTAAAAGAGGAGCTCAATTTCAAGCTTCCGTCAGGATGGTAGTCCAAAACAGTACCCGTAAGTACTCGATTTTCAAAATAAACTAAGGGACTCCCTATTTCACCTTTGTCTTCAATCTGATCGAATAAAACAATTTTGTTTGAGCATCCTACCACAATAAATAAGGTAGTTATAAACAGTGCTTTTTTCATGGTAAACTTTGATTAATTTAATGGATTCTAATACTAGAAAAACCATAGTGTTTGTAACAAAAGCTAGATAAAGTGTCTTTTGTGTTTCGGAAATCGAATTAAATAAAAAAGCTACTCATTACAAAATGAGTAGCCTTTTTATATTTAAATAAGGTATAGTTATTCTACAACTGGTACGGTACAAAATTGAAATTGTGTAACCGATTCAGCTAATTTGATTTTATATCCTTCTGAGTACTCCAATCTTCCTAGAGCATTAAAGCCCCATTCTGGAAGGTAAGATAAACCCATTTCATCTTTAACGATTAGAATACTTTCAGAAATTTCTAAGAAGGCATCAATTGCATTTACAGATTCCATACAAGAATATCCAAACATACTCCAACCTTCAGGAAGGTCAAGGAATGCATCTACATAAACCATGTTGTTTCCTTGATTTGCTAATGCAGCATCTAAGTCTACTTGTAATTGAACTGCAAGTTGCTCCCATGAAATACAAGAACCATCGTCTGGATTAGCAGCAGCATTATAATTACTTGCTAAAGCATCTGTACAACCAGCAATAATTGCTACAACATCGCAAACACCATCATTATCCGCATCATTAGCGTCTATATAAGCAACACCATCAGCATCAATCTCGCAAACTGCACAAGGACCGCTCATTGTGTTGTTTTGTAGAATCATGGTAGCTTGAGCAAAGTCACTTTCTAAATTATCTCTTTCTACCATAACAATGGCTTCCTGATTTGTTGCACTCACTAAATCGTCGGTAGTTGCAAGAACCATATTCGCAGCTTCTAAAACAAGAGCTTCTAAATCCAAAGACTGACCCGTTAATAAAGTAATGCTTGCTTCTGCAGTAGAGATCATAGCTTCTGCTGCTGCATTAGCACCTGTAAGCTCCGAAACTAATTCGGTAGCATCCAAAGCCATTGTAGTTAATTCAGAAATAGAATACTCATGAGTTTGAACTGTTGCTAACTCACTGCTAACATTGTCTAGCATTCCAGAATAAGCTGCATTGGCTTCTGCCATAGCAGTAGTTGCAAGATCTAAGGTCGCTTCAGCTAAATCAGCTAAAGGAGCTAAAGCTTCATAGTCGTTCAATAAAGCCAACAGGTTTCCTGCACCAGACTCTGCTAACTCTTGAGCACTTGCTAAAACAGAAACGGCATGATTTGCAGCTGTTTGTGCTAAATCTGCAGCAGCTTGAGCAGCAGCTTCAGGATCTTGAGCAGCTTGATAAGCAACATTTGCATTATTTTGTGCTTCTTCAGCTAAGTCTAAATCACCTTGTGCATTCTGAAGCATTGCTAATTTATCTGCCTGCTCTTGAATTCTATCGTTTAACTCTGAATTCGCAATTTCTGCGGCAGCAGCAGCTCCTTCAAGAGCAATTTCTGCAGCTTCGGCTAAAGGAGCAGTTGCCTCGTAAGTATTTAATGCAGCTAGTGCATTTCCAGTATTTTGGGCAACTAGGTCTTGCCAATCTCCAGCAGTTTCAAGTGCTAAAGCAGCAGCATCATTAGCAAAAGCTTCTGCATCTGCAGCAAGTGCATGAGGATTTTGAGCAGCTTGATATGCAATATTTGCATTGTTTTCAGCTTCTGCTGCTAAGTCCAAGTCGCCTTGAGCATTTTGTACAACTGCAATTTGATCTGCTACAGTGGAAAGAGCACCATTTAATACAGATGAAGCCTGATCTACAACAACTTGAGCCGCAGCTTGAGTAGCTAAAACTCCTGTAAGAGCTAACTGTGCTGCATCCATTGCAGCTTGTGCTGCATAATATGGTGTAGCTGCAACTCCAATAGCAGTATATGCTATGGCAACTTCTGGGTTAGGAACACATATATTAGTTGAAGCTATGTAAGGCGAAACCTGTGTAGAAGGAATGTACGGAGACCATACTGCAGGAACTGAAGGAGACCATACTGCCGGGACATAAGGAGTACAAACTTCAGGAACCCAAGCTGTAACAGCTGGTATTGCTGGTGTAATGGTAGTATAATAACCACCTGAACAACTTGATATAGGCCATGGTAAACAAACTTCAGGAACCCAAGCTGTAACAGCTGGTACTGCTGGAGTAATTGTTTGGTAATACCCACCAGTACAAACAGATGCAACTGCCGAAGTTATCAGATACGAAGATACAGCAGGAGTTATTATATAAGATTCAACTGCTGGAGTCCATACTGCAGGAACTTCCGGAGTATAAGTACAAAATTCTAACTCTAATGAGTTGTAATAGTTTTGCGCTTGGTTCCAAGCATATTGAGTACTCGAAGTAAGTGCATTCTCAGAGTCTAGAGCAGATTGAGCTGCGGAAACTCCTGAGTAAGCTTCAGCAACAGCTGCATTTGCTACGTCTACACCTGATTGAGCTATGTCTAGTGCATCCTGTGCAGCATCCATTGCTAAATTAGCACCACTTAATATAGCTGCTTTTGCAGCGGTAGCTTCCTCAGCTAATCCAATTGCTCCTAAAGCTCCAATTAATTCTTCAGAAGCTTGATCTAAAGCAGATGCAGCTAAATCAGCAGCGTATTGAGTAGATTCTTGTTGCAATTGAGCAATTCCTAATTCTTCCAATGCATTGTCTAAAGCATCTTGATAAAATGTTTGAAGATTTAAGGCATCTGTCATTGCAGTAGCAAGATCAAAATTTTCAACTTGTGCTGAAGTGAAATCCATCAAGGCAACATCAGAAACTTGTTGAGCTAAAGCTAAAGCTGCTTGAGCTCCTTCCATTGCTAAGTTTGCACTAGCAACAATTGCCGCTTTTGCTGCAACAGCTTCTTCAGCTAAACCAATTGCTCCAAGCGCATTTATAAGTTCTTCGGAAGCAGCGTTTAAAGCAGAAACTCCTAAATCTAAAGCATACTGAGTAGCTTCTTCTTCTAATTGTGCAACACCAAGAGCCTCAAGAGCATTGTCTTGTAAATTGCCCGCAAAGTTATAAGCCTCCCAAGCATCGTTTACAGCTTGGCCTGCATTAAAGTTTTCAAACTCTGCAGCAGTGAAATCTGCTAATGCAGCATCAGAAATTAATTGCGCCTGTGCAAGGTATTCTTGCGCTCCTTGAAGTGCAAGATTTGCAGCTGCCATAGCTACTTCTTCTAAATCAAGGTCTAATTCTAGATTAGATAGATTTAAAGTTTCGCTCGATAATTGAGCTAAGATACCCTCAAGGTCTGAAACAAAACCATTCATGTTAGATTCCGTTACAGAAATTTCATCTAACACTGCAAGCTGAGACATTTGTGAGTTACTGTAACTTAGCTCCGCAGAAGAAGATAATTCTTGCATCATGGATCTGGCAGAACTTGCAGCCACTACTGCCTCTTGGGCATATTGTAAAGCAAGTTGAGCGGCATCGAAAGCTGATTGAGCTTCGGAGTTCATCTCGGGTGTTACAATGTAAATACAAGGTTCGGTATTATTTACTGCTTGGTAATTACATGCAGCAGGATCGTTACATATTTCAGTAACTTGGGCGAATGACGAATAACTCATTGTAAAAACAAGAGCTAAAAGTGTCATTAATTTAGTAGTCGTTTTTTTCATATTTTCTAGGGGATTTATTTTACTAAGGTTAATTGTTTGGTAATACTTTGAGTATTTGCTACTAATTTGTAGAAATAAACTCCGGTAGATAAGCTTGATGCATCCATATTAATAGTGTGCATCCCTTTGGTATAAACTTCGTTTGTTAAAGTCATTACCTCTTGACCCAATGTATTGGAAACAGAAAGCTTAACTTTTCCATCTTGAGGAAGGTAAAAACTAATATTTGTAAGATCCATTACAGGATTAGGAACGTTTTGAAAAAGATCTAAAGTTTGGTTTAAAACTGTAGTAGCTGAAATAGAACCTACAACGCTAACTCCGTCTTTAGAAAAGACATTACCGCCTCGTTCCCATTTGTCTACAGCTAATTCTGTCATAGTATCAGCAGATTTATCAAAAAGAACAATACTAAACAGCTCTCCTTTAATCATTCCCTCTTTAGAAGAAGTCATCTCATCGTCTCCCCAAATAGCCAAGCCAGTATGGCCTTCTTGTTCGGGTCTCCAAGCTGTAGATGCAACCATGTTTTTTTCTGAATCGTACACAGCTATTTCATCACCTAGCTCAGGAGAATTTTCCCATGCGGTACCTAAAATAAGTAGTGTGTGATTTAATCCTGTATTTACAGGACGCGCAAAGCGCTCAGTTTTCATTGCTTTCTTTTGGTAAGAACTTCGGTTTGCAGTTTGAGCAAAAAGTCCAGCACTCAAAAGAAGTACAATACTTAAGGGTAATTTTTTCATAGTCTTGAATTTAATTATACAAAACTATTTAAAAGAATAAGGTTCTTGCTAATCGCAGGTAGGACAAAAAGGATGACAAGCAATAATACACAAGGACAAATAAGGGGACTGTATTATTTAGAGCCTGTATTTCAGTACATTAATAATTAATCTAGAAAAGTAAAGTATTCTAGATACACAACGGACCTAAGACTAATTTAGAGTCCTATTCGGGAATTAAAAAAAAGTGGTTTTATGAAAGAAAAAGAACTATATATACATTCTAATAGTAAAAAATAGCTCTTCTTAGGGATAGAAATAAACAGAATGAATAGTCGTTTAGCTCTACATTAATTAAACATAACAAATTCAAATATACTAAAATAAGTGCGTTAGGGAGTGACATAACTGTTCTAAATACATGTAAATAAAGAGAAAAAGGATGAGGGTATTTGACAAAACATGGGCTATGCAGAATAAACAATAGCTCAAAAATTAGAATTAGGTAAAAATAAAAAAGACCCAAAAATTTGAACTTGAGGTCTTTTTTTATAGTGTTAGCTCTTTTAGAATCCTTGGTTAAATTGGTGCTAGAAAATAATAAAGCTAGAGAGTTGTGCAGGCTTTTAGAATCATATTAATTGATGCTATAAAAAATGCACCTGTATTACTGTATTGTTTTGTTTCGTTTTGCTAGCTCCCAAGTTGGTGCTTTTACAAAACACTTATGGGCAAATTTAAGAAAGTTACGAGAATAAAAAAGCCACTCAGTATTGAGTGGCTTTCAGTTGTCTATTTTTTTCGATTATCTTGAAACATATTTCTTTTCAACACTTCCATCATTGTAAATATAAAACAATATTGTGTTCGGCTTAAACTTTGTTTCTACACCTAGTATATCAACTATTTTAATAAGTGAAGGTTTTTTCGTGACCATAGCATCGTTCATGCCTAATACACTGTTTTGATCTACTCCTACATTCTCATGTACAAAAGCCCATTGCCCATAAAGTGTTCCAGATGAGTAATAATCTTCTTTCCAATACAATTGATCTTGTACTAAACAATTTACAATATTTTCTTGATAAAAAGCAGAGTCATTTATAAAATGTGCACTAACGTTTAGTGTATCTGTTAATGGTATGTTGGGCTGAAAATTAAAGCGACTGTAATTGATTACAGTCTCTTGAGCAATAATATTGCCTTGGGTATCTGTAACTTTCCAATCAATAACATTGTGTTCTTCTGGGTGAGTTAAATAATGGCCAGAATGGTAAATATCGACAATATTGGTGTCTGTTACATTAAGAACCCAACCCATCACATCGCAGGCAACAGTAGATGTAAATTGTGCTTTTGTTACTTGCGTAAAAGCTAAAGTCGACACCAGGAGTAAGAAATAGTTTTTCATAGTTTAAGTTTAAATGAGTTAATGAATCATACAAATGTGATAAATATCACCTGTAATTACTCACGGATTGGCGTGAAAAGAGATTTTGTAGTCAATTAACTATTCGATTTTCTAATAACCTCTAGAATTAAAGCGATTTTCATGTACTTTGAGCTTTTTACATCAAACTCAATATACATCCTCCTAAGAGATGAGCTTACTCCCTCGAGAGATAAGCTTGCTTGATCAGATAAATCTTTATTTGAGGCAACAGGGTTATCCAATAAAATAGTTAATATGTTCCAATCTGTTTTATTTAGCTTACGATATAAGTTGGCTTCTACCTTAACACGATTAAGCACAACTGATTTAATACTAATGGGCAATGACAATCTTGATTCACCTTTTAACTTCTCAATTTTATCGATGAGCAGTAACCTTTCTCTTTGGTGTTTATTTAAGCGATATCTGGCAAAAAATAAAACAAGTATACTAAATACTAACGTAGAAATTAGTACCCAATAAAATTGATGTGTTTGCCTAATTTTAAATAAATCTTGCGCTTTTTGATTGTGAAGCTGTGTGTCAAAAAGTTCTTTTTCATGTTGACTAATAAGAACCGTCCTTACCATAGCTAGTTTGTTCTCATTTAGAAGAACACTGTCGTAATACAGAATATAATTTTCGTGCATTGCTAGGGCTATAGGAATGCTGTTTTGTTTTTTGTAAAATTTATGTAAAAGTTTATAGGCATCTGATTTTACAGAATAACTGGGGCTATGTTTAGACAAGTCTAAAACAGAATGTACTAAACTAATAGCTATTTCTGGGTTTGAGCTACCTATAAGTTCTGCTTTAAGAAGCTTACCAGAATTAATAATTTTTTGATTACTTACCTCTGTGCCAAAAAACAAACTAGAATCAATAAGACTCAATGCACTTGTAAAATCTCCATCTGCTTTTTTCAGCAAGGCCATACAATGATAGTAATCGGCTAAAGATAATTTGTTATTGACAGCTTTAAATAGACTGTAAGATTTATCAAAGTATAGTAAAGAGGAGTCTAACTGATTTTTCTGCAAATAATTTGACCCAATATTAAACCATATATTCCCATTTGTATCATCTAAACCAATCTTCTCATAATAATTCATTGCCTTAAAGAAATAATCAAATGCTAAATCTTCCATATTAAGATCATCGTAAAGCAGACCAATATTATTAACAACATCAGCAAGTAATTCGAATTCCTCAAGCTCTAAAAAAATTGCTTGAGAGCTTATAAAGTACTGAACAGCTTGCTGAAAATTGTCTTTTTCGCGGTAAATATTACCAATATTAACATGTAAACGTGCAATACCCAGAGAATCTCTCATCAAAACTCTAAGTTTAACTGCATTTTCCAAAAAAAACATTGCACTGTCAACTTCTCCGTTAATATAGCGAGTAATAGCCATTTCATTATAAGCGCGCGCCATTTGATCTTTTGAATCAACACTTTTGGCTAAATCAAAATGATACTGTGCTAACATCCAAGAAGAATCGGGAATGTTAAATGTGTTTTTGATGTAATATTGGTTGATTGCATCAAAGCGAATTGAATCGGACAAAGAGCGATCGGTCCATGTTTTTTTTAGTGAACCATCAGAAGATGATCCAAAACATGTGCTTTGTGCAAAACAAAGTGCTATAAAAAGAATGGGGAAACGCATTACTAAATTCTTCATGTTTTCTAATTAAATACTAAGGAACAAAATATACAATACAGTAATTCACGTTTAGGTGTGAAATTTAAATATTGTACTATAAAATCGTTGTATATTAAACCAACTAAGTCTTAAGATAGTCTATTTAAATAAAGAAGCCGACCTATTAGATGTGTCTATTTATGTTCGAAATTATAGATGGGATGCTACTAGGGTTCTACAACATTAATAAAACCAAGATAGATTATTTAGATTTGATTTAAAATTCACTTACCATATCTTTAAGCTTTAGATAAATTATAGCATTACAAGAGAGGTCATCCAAAGTAAAATGACTGGCGATAATTCAGTACAATTAAAAAAAAGAAAAAAGGTTTCGAGAAAAAAAAGCCACTCGAATTCGAGTGGCTTTTTTTTGTTTTGTCTAAAAAAAATGACTGCTAAAAAGATTAAAACAGCTCTAAAAATGAGGAAAACCTGAGGAGCTAAATTTAAAAGACAATTGATTTTCTGAACGATCTAACTTGTTTTTAACTGCTAAACCCCAAAGGAAAACTTCCATACAAAATCTTTGGTCAGCTTCATTAAATTTAGGAACATGCTGAGATATGATTTTTTGTAGGGCTTGAATAGAGGATAATTTTTCGTAAAAATCAGCATCGGAATCGCTGTCGTTTAATTCGAGAAAATCAGCATCAAACCAGTCAACTAAATCGCTATAATACTTTCTTTCATGCTCTTTTTCTAGCTTGGTAATCTTAGGGAAAATCTTATCAAATTGGGCCTCAACAGCTCTATCTATGAGCAACCTGGCCACCTCATCGGCTCCTTCCTGTTCTCCTTCATACACCAGTTCAATTTTACCGGTAATTGAAGGAATGATGGCCGTAAAATCCACTAGTCGAATTTGTGTTTTTTGGGCTGTAGATTCTACCAACCTCAATTGTGCTGCAGCCACCAAATTTTCCATGGCACTAATAGATAAACGCGCACTTACGCCACTCTTAGCATCTACAAATTCACTAGCTCTAGCCGCAAAAGAAACTTCTTCCAAAAGCTCTTTGGCCAAATCTGGGATTTGAATAGCCAATCGATTTTCTTCTGAAATTTTCGCCTCTTGTTGGGTAATTTCTTTGGCCAGTGAAATGGTTTTTGGGTAGTGGGTAAAAATTTGTGAACCTATCCGATCTTTTAAGGGAGTTACAATACTTCCTCGGTTGGTGTAATCTTCTGGATTTGCTGTAAACACAAACTGAATATCTAAGGGCATTCTTAACTGAAAACCTCTAATTTGGACATCACCTTCTTGCAATATATTGAATAAAGATACCTGAATTCGGGCTTGTAAATCGGGCAATTCATTCAATACAAAAATACTTCGATGGGCCCGTGGAATCATGCCGTAATGCAATACCCGTTCATCTGAATATGGAAGTTTAAGAGTGGCGGCTTTAATGGGGTCTATATCTCCAATCAAATCGGAAATATTTACATCCGGAGTAGCCAGTTTTTCATAAAAACGCTGCGAGCGATGTATCCATGCAATGGGGGTATCGTCTCCTTTTTCGGCCAGCAAATCTTTGGCAAATTTAGAAATAGGAGCAAAAGGGCTGTCGTTGATCTCCGATCCTTTTACAACAGGCATGTATTCGTCTAAAAGGTCTACCATACTACGAGCAATTTTTGTTTTTGCTTGACCTCTTAATCCCAATAAATTGATGTGATGACCGGCCAAGATTGCTCTTTTTAGTTGGGGTATTACCGTATCTTCATAACCCCACAGTCCTTCAAAAACAGCTTGACCAGATTTGATTCTAGAAATCATGTTGGATTGAATTTCTTCCATGACACTCTTATCCTTATGCCCTTGGGCTTTGAGCTCTTTAAATGTGATTTCTTTTTTCATCTGCTTAATTAAATTCTTCGGATTCTATTTTTCTCGTAATCTTCAAATATCATCTGGCCTAAACCAGAGAGTCCCGTTATGAATGCTTTTCCTTTATTTTCGGCGGTAAAGATCGATACAAATTCTCTCAAATAAGGATCTTGAGCAATCATAAAAGTAGTAATGGGGATTTTTAACTTTCTGGCCTGTGCGGCCTTGGTAAGGCATTTAGATACAATTTGATCGTCCAGACCATTGCTGTTTTTATAGTATTCTCCAGAAGGCAAAATCATACAACTAGGCTTGCCATCGGTAATCATAAATATTTGCTTATTGGTGTTTCGTTTTCTTCTTAAAATATCCATAGCCAGTTCCAGTCCGGCAACTGTATTGGTATGATAAGGGCCTACTTTGAGATACGGTAAATCCTTGATTTTAATAGGCCATGCATCGTTGCCAAATACAATAATATCAATGGAGTCTTTGGGGTATTTTCTTTGAATTAGCTCCACCAAAGCCATTGCAACTTTCTTGGCAGGAGTAATTCTATCTTCGCCATATAAAATCATGGAATGACTGATGTCTATCATCAAAACGGTGCTCATTTGTGCCTTGTGCTTGGCTTGGTCCACGACCAAATCATTTTCGGTCAATCTAAAATCTGTAAGACCATGGTTAATCTGGGCATTTTTGAGGCTCTCGGTCATGTTAATTCTAGACAAATCATCTCCAAATCTGTATTGGCGAAGATCTCCATCTTTTTCGCCTGCTATTCCTACTTGCTTGGTTTGATGATTGCCTAGTCCGGATTTTTTTAGCTTGCCAAAAATTTGATCTAAGGCAAAAGATCGAAGTGCTGACTCGAGCTTGGCCGTTAGTATGCTTTTTCCTTTGCCTTTGCCTACTGCTCTATCTACAGGATCAACTTCTTCTTTAATGTAACCTCTTTTTTTCAGGTCCTCTTCAAATTGTTCTAAACTGTACTCGTCTGTAAAAATCTTGTATTCTTTGTCTAAAATATCTAGCCAACTAAAGCATTCTTCTAAATTTCCTGAGGTGTGGGTAAGTAAATCTTTGAAGATTTCAAAAACCCGTTCGAACGGAGGTATCTTCTTGGGGATATGCTTACTGATGGTAATTCCTCTTGATAAATTTAACTCAGGATTTAATTTGTTTTCGGGCATTTACTGGGGTTGTATATCAAATTAAAATGAAGAAAACAGAATCTTTGGGCTTCTGTGATATTAATACACCAAAGATAGATTATTTAGATTTGAATTGTAATTCTCTTAATGAGTCTTTAAGCACTTGAGAGATTAAAATACTTCAATAAAGACCAACAAAAACAAAGTTAACCGCGCAAATTAAAAGAAAAAAGGTTCACAGATTAAAAACCTGTGAACCTTTACTAATGCTAGCTCCCCTTGTTAGTTCTCGTTCGAACCGCTTTTGGATGGATTTGAAAAAATTTAGTCGATAATAATACGTTTATTTGAACTTCCGTCATCATAGATTTCTATGATGATGTTATTTGGAATGTTATTAACTTCTCTTCCTAGTATATCTATTGTTTTAATAAGAGTCCTAGGTAAGATTAATTCAGGACTAACGATCTTCATTTGAGGATTGTAAAATAATTCACAAGTATAGTCTCCAGGGTTCTCTCCTGTCAAATTCGAATATGTGAGATATATTGATAAAGGATAATTAATAGTTGATTCAGACAATGAATCCATTACAAAATAACCCAAAATATTTGTGTAGAAGTAATGTGACGAGGTCCCAGCAAAAGTCATATAATAATCCATGTGCCCTTTTTGTATGGTGTCTCCATTAGCATCTAAAGTATATGACACATATGGATAATGGGTGTCCATTGTATCAGCGTTAAATATTTCAAAAGTGATAGAATCATTTTGAATAATAACATCGTTTACTGACAACAAAGAACAATCAACTTGTCCCTGAGCAAACCCAATTAAAGGGGAAAAAAATAGTATAAGAAGTACCTTTTTCATAGTCCTGAAGATTTAGTGATTCAAATATAGCAAATAAAAAAGGACAACTCAATAAAAATATTAAGTTGACCTATAAGGCTGGTTCTGTCGCATTAATATACCAAATATAGATTATTTAGATTTGAATTAAAATTTCAATCTATGTTCAAGCACCACAGATATCCTAAATTCATTATTCTTCAAGCTGTTTACTTTAAGTTTAGATTTACACTCTCCTATCGAGATATTGAAGAGCTTATGAAGATTAGAGGTGTCAAGGTTGACCATTCTACTATTCAACGTTGGGTGTTTAAGTACGCTCCTATGATTGAGGCATCTATGCACAAAAGAAAAAATAGAGTTTGCACCAGCTGGAGAATGGACGAAACCTATATTAAGGTAGCTGGTAAAGATAGGTATCTTTAAAGAGCTTTGATAAATTTGGAGACACCGTTGACTTCCTTCTAACCAAAAGAAGAATGAAAGGTTCAGCTCAAAAGTTCTTCAATAAAGCCATTGCTAATAATCAGAATCCAAGGATTATCAACATTGATAAAAGTGGGTCTAATTTCACTGCTATTAGAGCAGTTAACAGAAATAATTTTTGGAATAAAAACATCAAAATTAGGAGATGTAAATACCTTAATAATTGTGTTGAACAAGATCACAGAAACATCAAGAGAAGGATTGCTATTGATACTGGTTTCAAAGAGTTTGAATCCGCACAGAGGACACTGGCAGGTATTGAAGTTGTTAGCATTATTAGAAAGAATCAAATCGTTGATTCTAAGAAATCCTATTTCAAAACTTTCCTTTCATTAGTAGCATAAATCTTAAATTCAAATAGGATTTTTACATGATGCTTAAATTAATGCGACA
>Ga0209533_1001140_pt1 | contig 25182 bp, 22 predicted proteins | sample COG_04_FD_184748 | JGI IMG/M metagenome (GOLD analysis project Ga0209533, IMG submission 184748) | Pelagic Microbial community sample from North Sea - COGITO 998_met_04 (SPAdes) (version 2) | ecosystem: Environmental > Aquatic > Marine > Neritic zone/Coastal water | place: Helgoland, sampling...
AGGTCCTACACTGGGAACAGGGGTTACGCCCATGGGATCACTGAACGCGAGTAATGTTACGAGTCCTACACTGGGAACAGGGGTTACGCCCATGGGATCACTGAACGCGAGTAATGTTACGAGTCCACTAGGTTCTCCTCCAGTCACTCCTCGTCCTTTCACTCCACTTACGCCGACTCTACCCGCACCTCCTGACAGACTACCCGGGTCGAAAAGTCTACCGGATGATAAAGATTATAAAGATTATAAAGATGATAAAGATGATAAAGATGATAAAGATTATAAAGATGATAAAGATGATAAAGATTATAAAGATGAACTTAATAAAATTAAAGAAGAGCGGGCACAATTAGCGAAAGAGCGAGAGGAATTTAGATTAGAGAAAGAGAGACGCGAAGGTATTGTAAAAGACACAGATGGAGAAGAAGACACAGATGGAGAAGAAGACACAGATGGAGAAGAAGACGCAGATGGAGAAGAAGACGCAGATGGAAAAGAAGACACAGATGGAAAAGGAGATGTACCAAACATTATAAATACATTAGAAGAAGAAAGTAAATTTAGTAAAGATCAAATGAAACAAATAGTGGATGATATAGACATGTCCAAAATACTAAAAGAGGCAGAAATGGAATATTATAACGAAATACCACATCGAGCAAAAAAATATAATAATAATAATAATGATAATTTAACTTTTAGTGAAAAATTATCATTTAGAGACAGATGTGAAAATTTTAAAAATGAAATATCTAAAACAAATGAGATTAAAGTAAAACCAGATTCTATTCAGTTATTAAATAAATGTCCTGATGAAATTTATGAAGAGATTATACGCAGAGGAATTAGTAATTTAGAATATTAGACTGTAAATCCGAAATTATCATCATTACAATATTCATCAACAAATACATCATTATCATTCAATAATGTATCCATATTTTCTTCTACATCTTCTATATATTCATTTTCTTTATAATCTAATTCTGTTAAACTTTGAATTAGTTTGTCCTCATCTAATAATAATTCTGTTAATCCTGTACCTGACTTAATAGTTTGTCCCATCATGATATTACTAGAAACACCTTTCAGTTTATCTTTTTCTCCAAATATCCCTGCTTTAATAAATCCACCAATAGTGTCTTCAAAAGATGATTTTGCCAATGGACCAACATCGCCGCGTCCGATACCTTGTCTATTAATTGCTGTCAAATATCCTTTATTAGTCATAACATCTACTAATAATTCAATGTGTCTCAAATTAATATATTCACCGGCATCATCACATACTGAACTGATTTCTTCAATTAATATGTTTCTAGATGCTTCAATGCCTAATTTTTCATAAACTTCATTAATATCATTTGAATATGTTCTTTTGAAATCTACATATTTTGAATTAAAGATTGCTAATAAATTAACACCATCTGATTGTAATATATATTCTGTTTTATCAATATATTCATTATCTTCTTTTATAGTAATTTTATTTTCAGGGATTACTAAATTTTTAATATTATTAATACCTTTGATTGCTACATTATCGAGTAAATCATTCATAATATTTTTAAATACATTTATAACGTCTGATTGGTCATATAGTCCATTTTCTTGATGATCTCCCTCCATATCAGCAGTAATTGAAATTCTACCAATTAATTCTTTAGAATTATCATCAGAGAAATAATAATTAATTTTCTTATCAACATTATAAAATTTCATGATTGCCAAATATACATCATCCATAGTAATATTATTTTCCATCATGATTATTTTATCAAATACAAATCTAATGATAAATGGTGCAGTCTTTTCGAATAAATCTACACTATCACCATGTTGTAAACTATTAAATTCATTATATACACTTAACATTTGTTTATCTTCTTCAATAACAGTCTCAAATAAGTGATTATCAGGATCAAAATATATTTGATTATTTTTAATAACGTCTTTCAATCCGACATATTCTAATTTGTTTTTTACATATTGAGTTTTGTTCCTATCTGAACTGAATTCATCTTTCAAGAATATTATACTAGAAGGTGATTTAATATTCTTACTCAAATGTAGTAATTCTGTTAATCTGGGAATACCTCGTGTTACATTAGATTTAGCAGATACTCCAGCAAAGTGGAAAGTATTCAAAGTCATTTGAGTAGCAGGTTCTCCAATACTTTGTGCAGCAATTACACCAACCATTTCACCGGGAGATATCTTGGATTTCTCAAATAGATATTCAATATCTTGAATAATTTCATCATATTCTTCTTTTAGAATATTAAATTGTGTTATTAATATTTTTGGATTTAAATGAATATCAATTAATATTCCAATTATTTTATTATTTTTAAATGTAACAGATACAAATAATTTATCTTTCAATTTATTATTTTCTTCTAAAATATATAATGGGGAAACATTAGATTTACAAGATTCTTTTTGTAAACATTTATTCTTACAAATCCTATTAATATCGATGGGATATAATATATTATTTTCTAATTTATTATTGATATCATATAGATATTGTTTATGTTCTAAAATGACCATAAAACTTTCATTTAATATTTCTTGATATTTTTTTGTTTTTTTCATTTCATCTATAATATTTGATTCTAATAGTTTTTCCCATAATGTATTATTACTACCAGTATCACCAAATAAGAATTTATTACACAATCCATTTGTATCTAATTTATTAATTAATAGACTTTGTGATTCAATATTAATGCCTTCCATGCCATCATCACCATAAATGAATTGATAAATACATCCGGTACTATTTCTGACTGATAAGTCATAATTAACATATAAATCTTCCATAGATTTTACTAATTTCCTTTGGATATATCCAGTGGCAGCAGTTTTACATGCTGTATCAATAAGTCCTTCTCTTCCTCCCATGGCATGAAAGAAGAACTCTTGTGGTGATTGACCAGATATAAATGAATTTTCTACAAAACCTCTTGCTTCAGATGAATCATCATATTTATAATAATGAGGTAATGTTCTATCATTGAAACCATTAGGTATTCTTTTACCGTCTACATTTTGTTGACCCAAACATGCCACCATTTGGGCAATATTAGTGGTCTTACCCTTTGATCCTGAATTGACCATATTAACTGCTCTGTTTTTTTGATCTAATTCTCTTAATCCTGTATTACCAGTTTTATTAAGCAATTCATTTAAAATAGAATTTACTTTAGCTTCAAAATACATATTATTAGATTGTCCTGAATAATTTTCAAACACATTCAAATGAATTTCTTGCATTAAATCATTAATTTTATTTTTATTTTCTTTAATTGTATTATTAATTTCATCATTGATAGATTGTTCAGCAATAATATCACCAATACCAACAGAGAAACCTTCTATCAATAGGAAATGTGTAACAATTTTTTGTAAATCATTAATAAATTCACATGCTCTTTCATGACCATGATCATTATAAATAGTATGGATGAGTCCTTTAGAAGTTTTTGTAAATACATTCTTATCAAGACTGCCTTGAATTAGTTGACCATTTCTAATAATGATTTTATTTAATTGTTCATTATGAGGATCATCAACATTATTATCATATGATGAATTATTAAATTCTAAATTTAGATTCTTAGGGAGAATATAAGATAAAATTGATTTGCCTGACCATAATTTAATATCAATGCCTTTGACAGATATAGTTTTAGTGGAATCAGGAACGGTTCCATTAAATGTAGATAAATTACATATAATATTCATCATCTGAGTTTTATTAAAATATGTTGATTCATCTATAATTGTATTATTATCAGCAGTTTCCTGTACTTGATACATATTTGTATTTTCATTATAATATACACCATCATAAGAATCACCTATATAATTAATCTTTTCTGATTTTGTTAATTTATTGACACCTAATAATGTATCTTGTACAATAGTAATTATAGGTTTGTTTTCTCTAGGAGATATAATCTGATATTTAACAGATACTATATTTTTTAGTTCACATACAGAAGTGATTGATTGTGGTACGTGCATATTCATTTCATCACCATCAAAATCAGCGTTGTATGGAGGTGTCACGCTTACATTTAATCTAAAAGTATTTCCTTTCATTACTTTTACTCTATGCGCCATCATACTCATTTTATGAAGAGATGGTTGCCTATTAAATAGAACATAATCACCATCCATTAAATTTCTATTAACAATATCACCAATTTCTAATTCAATATTTTTAATATTATTTTCATTTAGTGTGATAATCATTTTACTATTTTTTTTAATAATGCTTTTAATACCAGGCCATACATCATATCCTTTTTCTAATAATTGGGTAATTTTATTAAAATTAATATTATTAAGTTTCTCGGGATAGGTCAAATTATTTGCAATTTTCTCGGGCACACCTAATTCATCTAAATCAATATTTGGATCAGGTGTAATAACACTTCTTGCTGAATAATCTACTCGTTTCCCCATTAAATTATTTCTAATACGTCCTTCTTTTCCTTTTAACCTTTGAGTAATCGCTTTTAGAGGTCTTCCAGAACGATGAGCTGCTTGATTGATACCTCCTGATAATTCATTATTTATTAAAGTTGCTACATGATATTGTAAATTCATAGCATATATATCAACATCTGAATTAGGATCAGAACTTAATTTATCTTTAATAGTATTATTTACTTTTATAATATCAAATAATTTATGTGTTAAATCATCTTCCATTCTTTGTGAATTGTCTTGTTTAACAGAAGGACGGACTGCGGGTGGTGGAATCGGTAATACAGAACATATTAACCATTCGGGACGACACCAAGTTCTAGAGAATCCTATATATTCGGAATCTTCATCTGTAATCTTTTCTAAAATAGATTTAACATGTTCTACTTTTAGAAGTTGTGTTTTGATATCAGATGAATTTGTTTCATTTATTTCTAATTTAGTCCATTTTGCTTGAATGCCTTCAATATTTGACACTTTATATCTATCTGGTTGTTTATAACCACAACCATCTATATTATCTTCACCACACCTTTTAACTTTAGAACAGATTGCATATATTTCATTAAATCTTATTTTAGGATTCTTCTTTAAAATATTTTTTACTAAATTATCATCTTTATCTATAAGTAATTTAGAACAATTAAAACATACACATTTTAATATTTTTGGGATCTGGTCTATTAAATGGTAATGATATACTGGTTTCGCTAATTCTAAATGACCAAAATGACCTGGACAATCTATATTTTTCTGTCCACATGTTTGACATATTCTACCCATTTCTGTAGAACCCATACGAATATCAAATAATCCCTTAATTACTGGAACATCTTTATCATATGTTTCATATTTAGTAATTTCAACTACAGAACGAGACCTAATTTCATCAGGACTAAATATACTAAATTGAACAGAAGTTATTGTTTTAGTTTCAGGTTGTTGTAATTCCATAATGTATATAATTATATTATATATTATTCTTTTTTTTAAATTAATATTCAAATTTATTTTTTCAAATTTTAATTTAATACTAAATTTTAATATTTAATAAATATTTAAATAAATAATTATTTAGTATATTAAAATTTGATTAAAAAATAATTTATTAAATATAATATGTCAAAACATCAAATGATTACCCGGTCCAAAGGTGTTGTATTTTTAAAAGATAATAATGGACCACCCATACAAGATAACCCTCCTCCTCAAGATAATGATGTTGATGAATATGGGAATATTAACGATTTAATTGATTATCACGGAGATAATATAAAACCTAAAAAAACTAAATTATCTAAAAAATTTAAAAAGAAACAACTCAATACCCTACAACCTGATTTATTATCATTAATGATATCGACATTAATTAATAGTAATAAAAATTTAACTATTAATATACCAGATACTCCCACATCGAATAAGAAAACCGGAATTATTGAAGAAGAAGAAAATGATGATGAAGAAATTAATGAATCTGATGAAAGTTTGAGTATTTCAATTCAAAGTAGTGAAGATAATGATTATAATGGGCATTTGAAATTAGATGAAGATGAAGATGAAGAAGAAGATGAAGAAGAAGATGAAGATTATGATTATGATGAATTAGATGAAAAATTTATGGAAATTGAAGAAAATTTAGAATTAGATGAAGATGAAAACATTAATTATTTCCATAAATTAGAAAAAGATAAAAAAACTAAATATCTTTCTGAAATTAAGAAACTAAATGAAATTAATGAATTAAATATGCCTTTGAAATTTAAAATATTAAATTCTGATATGGATTTAAATACAAAAGCAATTGCTATGAGAAATATTGAAAAATTAAATGAAATGGATGTATCTACAGGGGAATATTCTAAAATGGATAAATGGATCAATGGATTAATTTCTATCCCATTCAATAAATTTGTGTCATTATCGGTAAATAATAATAATACTATTGAGGAAAAACGTGAATTTATTGTAAATACTAAATCTATATTAGATAAATCTATTTATGGTCATAACGATGCTAAAACTCATATATTACAAGTAATTGGAAAATGGATTAAAAATCCTCAGTCTCAAGGAAATGTTCTAGCTTTACAAGGACCCATGGGTAATGGTAAAACAACTTTAGTAAAAGAAGGCATTGCTAAAGCAATTGGACGTCCATTTTCATTTATTGCACTGGGGGGTCAATCAGATTCATCATTATTTGAAGGTCATTCATATACATATGAAGGTTCTCATTGGGGTAGAATTATTGATATTCTTATTGAAAGTAAATGCATGAATCCAGTTATATATTTTGATGAATTAGATAAAGTAAGTGAAACATATAAGGGAGAAGAAATTATTCATATGTTAACACATTTGACAGATCCTTCACAGAATTCATTATTTCAAGATAATTATTATCCGGGTATAAATATTGATTTATCTAAAGTATTATTTATATTTTCATTTAATGATGAATCTAAAGTCAACCGTGTTTTAAAAGACAGAATGTATGTTATTAATACTAAAGGATTCAACACAAAAGAAAAAAACAAAATCTGTAGAGATTATGTATTGCCAGAATTATATGATACATATTTATTTAAACATGAAGATATTATCATTAATGATGATATTTTAGAATATGTGATTGATAAATTCACAAATAAAGAAGAAGGTGTTCGTAATTTAAAAAGATGTATTGAAAGTATTATTAGTAAAATCAATATTTATTATTTAACAGGTGATAGTAATAATATTGATCTTAATTTTAAGATTAAAGATTTTAAATTACCATATATAATTAATAGAGAAGATATAGATAATTTCTTAAAACTTAATAATAATTCTAATGATCAACCACCACAATATATGTATATGTAATTTAATTAAAAAGTGAATACGTTTTAGATAGGTGGATATATTACAGTAATTAAATTTATTGTAGTATTTTTTTATTAAAATATTTTATATTAATATATAAATGATTATTAATATCGACCAGAATGTATTCATAGTTATAGTGGCGCAAATATTATTAGCAATAACTTTATTTTGTAAAAAACCATCTCAATTATTTAATTCGGATGGTTCTGTAAAATCATATGGAACAGGTAAAGATCAAACATTATATCCTGTATTTTTAGTGATTTTAATTCCATCAATAATTTTATATGTTTTTTTAGTAACTAAAAATAATGAGTTTGTTTAAATAAAAAATTTCTATTTAATATTTAATTATGAATAAACCAAAATTAACTGATATTAAAACTATAACTTTTTTCAACGATATTAATAAAAATATACACCTAGATAACCTTATAGAAGTTAAACCCAAACCTAAATTTACAGGAAAATTTGATTATCTATTAATACATTTATTAATATTATCTGTATTTATTTTATTTATTTATTTACTTTATAAAAGATATAAATCTAAAGAAATAAATAAATTAATATATAATCACAAAATAAATAAATTATATAATAATATAAATAACCATAATGGATGAATATTTAGATTTATTGAAAGTTTATTATAATGAAAAACAATTATTTTTAACGAAGGGGAAACATATAAAATGTTCAGAATGTGAACATGATAAACATTTCATCGAGACCGGGACAGAATTAATATTTAGTTGTGGAGATGTTAAATCTGATAAATCGAAATGTGGCAATAAAATTAGAATTATTTTACCTATTTATAAATCTGAAAAAGATTTAACATATTTTAAGAATAGTTTACAAAAAACTATTAATTGGGAAGTCATTGGTAAATATATTGATGTAAATTCAAAAGGTAAAGATGACAATATTGCTTTAAAAAAAAAGTATGATGATGAATTAAAATCCATAAAAGGTTTATTTAATAAATATAATCTTAAAAATACTGAATTAATAAAAGATAATTATACAAAAATCACAAAATTAAAAAATGAATCAAAAATAATATTAACTGAAATGAAATTAATTGAAAATAAACCTAAAATTTCTGACCTGAAAAAACAATATATTGAAAATTTAAATAATATTCAAAATTTAAATAGAGAAATTAGAGATGTAAATAATAATATTGAATATGATTATTTAACAGACGAACCTAAACTCCCTGTTAAAGATTATAAACCAGGATTACATGTAACAAAACAAAACAAGAAAAAAGAAAAAGATAAAGTAGAAGTTATAGATGATACATTTAAAGAAGGTGATGAAGTAAAATGGATGTCAGGAAAAAAAGAATTAACAGGTAAAATAGATAATATAACATCTAAATCATATATGATTTGTTGTAAACCGGATGGAAAAATGTATAGAGTCAAAAAAGAATTAGTCAGTTTGAATAAAGGAGAACCTATAGAGACCGTAGAAGAACCACAAGCAGATGCCATTTATTATTTTAGTAAATCTAAAGATACAAAATGGTTATCCACATTTAATCGTGGTAATAGTTTTGAATATAATGATTTGATATATCCCACTGTAGAACACGCTTTTCATGCACAAAAATTAGATCCAAGTGATGATAAATTAGAAGAATATCAAAAATTATTTACAGATGAAAATTTAGAACCAAATGAAGCCAAGAAATTAGGTGGCAGAAAAAATTTTGAGGGAAATGGATATAAACTAAGAAGTGACTGGAATGATAAAAGATTAGAAATTATGGAAGAATGTACAGAATCATATTATAAAGAAAATAAAGAAATGATGAAACGTTTAATAGAAACAGGAGATAAAAAATTAATTCACAAAGGATTTAGAATAGATGATTTTTGGGGTGTAAATAAAAATGGAGGAAATAATCATCATGGTAAAATATTAATGAAATTAAGAGAAAAGTTTTATAAGTTAGAAGATGAACCCGCGCCTGATGTTGAAGATGAACCCGCGCCTGATGTTGAAGATGATGTTGAAGATGAACCCGCACCTGATGTTGAAGATGAACCCGCACCTGATGTTGAAGATGAACCCGCACCTGATGTTGAAGAGGATGTTGAAGATGAGGTTGAAGAGGATGTTGAAGATGAGGTTGAACAGGACGAACCACCTGTCACGGACAAGGAGTTAGTCATAGGTTCAAAAGTAAAATGGATAAAAAATAAAAAAACACTAGAGGGAGTAATTAAAAAAATTGCCCAAAAGTCTATTATAGTTTGTTGTAAATCAGATATGAGCACCTATAGATTGCCTAAAGATACTAAATTTATTTAAATCAAATTAGATAGTTTCATAGCTCTAATCATTCTAGTCATACCAATACCACCACCTGAACGTTGGAAGAAATCTTTCTTAAGGAAATCTTCTAGTTCCTTTTCTACTCGTTCTTTTCCAAACTGTGCAAATAGAATATTAGCATATCCACCATCAGAGATAGTATTAAACATTTCTTTCATTTGAGATGGATCATTACTTCTTTCAGCAGATCCAATGGTTTCAATACCATGAATAATAACATCAATCTTATTAGCATGTTCTTTGTCTTCAGTATGTTTCATATTCCAAAATGGTGATGTTCTGCGAGGAAAGTTTTCTAAAAAGAATGCTTTACCAAAATCTCTCTCAATATATTCCTCATGAATATGATCTAATTCTTCTACATCATATTTCTTGGCAATATTATCATAATCATCTCGTGGGTAAGTCATTGTTTCTCCTTCTTTATTAAACCCAAGATAATCTAGTAATTCCATTTCCACTTTTCTAAGTTCATCAATACCTCCCTTGAGTTCAAACTCAAACATTGGGAAAATCTTATCGTGTCTTCCCTCTACTGGATTGGGTTCATTTCTATAGGAAGTTGATAAACAAAAGAACCCATCCTCTTCAGGATGTTCAAGTAGATAATGTTCCAACCACATTTGACCTGTCTGTGGCAGAGGCCATAATTGACCATTATAATTATAAGTTGCAATTGTTGTAGGATCTTCACATGCCGCAAGAATACTCAATTTATTTTGAGTATGTACTTCTTTATATCCTTTAACATCTCTAAAGAAAGTTCTCATTTTACTAACAACTGCATCAAAATTTTTATAATCAATTCCTTCCATTCTTTTAAAATATATAGTAGATAATTTTTTAAGTAATTTAATTTTCTCGATAAATTATTTATTTAAAATAACTAACTCAAATTCAAATGATATTGTTAAATTTTCTAAAGTTAATTCCTTACCATCCATATATAAATGTATTGTCAAAGTACTTAAATTTAGTGGATAAAATAAATGTTGAAAATTATGATCTATAAAATTTGATTTATAATATACAATCGAAGATCCTGAATCTGATCTAATTGGTACTCTATGAACAATATTAAAACCTTTTGGATTTTGTTTACATGCTTTATATGGGATTTCGTCGACAACTATATCTATATATGTACCTATATTTAATGATGGATGAGTGTTCGCAGGCTCAGGGGCACTGCCTTGCTTTAAACTCAGATCTTTTAAAAACCCACAGTCTCTCAATAATTTATTTGCGTCACTCAATAATTTATTTGCGTCACTGGTCAGGGGCACGGTGATGTCACCTATACCTATATTTTGTATGAAATATTTTTGTTGTTGTGCGTTATATGTCATCTCCAGGGAGGTGGATAAGGAATTTATTGCATTTTGTAATGTATATATTGTATAATATCCGATCTCTATCTGGGGATAGGACGTGACTTCCCCGCTCCCCGAGTGCGAGTGCGATAAAGTGATCGTTCTATTTGCTTTAGTTATATTATTAACAGGAGAAGTATAAATACATTCATTCAATCTAAACCCTATTACGTTTTTTTTATATTGTATCCCACCTGCTCCATTATTATTTAAATTAAATCTTAATGTTTTACTATCATGAGATATATCTTCTGTATCATTACTTGATAATAAAATATTTTCTCTATGGACATCTTTTACAATTAATTTATCTATATCATATAAACCTTGTCCATTATTTTCACATTGAACTAAATTAATATCTCTATCTATAATATTATTTTCATTTACATAATTATTTTCATTCATTTCTACATCATCATCTAAAAATATATTATCCATTATTTCTTATATTTAGATTTTATTTCTTTAATTTTATCATTGAATACTTTTTTAATTTCAGGTTCAGTTGAATTAGGCATTTGCTTTCTAATTATTTTATATAATTCTTGTTCATATAATTTTGGGTTTTTTAAATAATCTATATTATCTAATTCTTCTTTGGTCAATATCGAATCGCTACTACTTAATAAAGATGTCAAGGGTTTAAAATTATTTGATGATGATACATCACTAAATTTTGATTTATCAGATTTTAAAGAAGAATATTTAGATTTTGATTTGGATTTTGATTGCTGTAAGTTCATATTGACTGCTTTTTTAATATCTCCATCTGCTTGATCCAATAAGTCTTCAGCATCTTTCTTAGTTATATTAAACATATCCATTAATTTATTTATATCTTCATTAGATGATGATGATGATGATGATGATGATGATGATGATGATGATGATGATGAACTATCTTTTTCATCCAATCCTAAACAATTTAAGATATTATTATTATAACCTTGAATATCTGTTTTTAGATAAGTAAAATGAATACCATTATTTACCATAAATATTACGTGACCTTTACCAAATTTTTCTTCGTGCCCTTCTGATTGTTTTCCTTTAAAATCAGGAGTATTTATAAATCTATCAACTTCATATAAATCATCAATATAATTCATAAATGAATATATTGTAATATCAAATATACTTACAATACTATTTATAACTTCCTCTCTTAACCAATAACTACTAGTAATAGTCCCTGTATCTTTAATACCTCCTTTAATACTATTTACAATGCTTTTATTTTTATTTTGATTTTCTTTTATAAATCCTGCCTTTAGTTTTTTTTTAGTATATTTTTCATTTTTTGGGTCCCAAATATATGTTGGTACTTCATCTTCTCTTTCTATAATATGTATGGGATTACCATCAGGCATAAATTTTCCAGGAGCGGGTACATCTAATATAAATCTTCTAAAATGATTTACAACTTGCCTGGGTATTGTTATTTTATTTTTTTTTCTATTATCAGATATAATTTGTTTTGGATCTAAATTTAGTTTTTCTTTAATATTTTTAATAAATTGTTTTAAATTATCATTTGTTTTTTCTCCTAAAATATAATAACTTTCTATTAATCCTTGTATAATACTGTGATATCCACAATTTCCATCATCATCAGTTGTAATTTCTGTAAAATGTTTAGATCTTTTTATAAAGGAATCTTTTTTAATTAATTCTAAATTATCATCTGTAAATTCAATATGACCACAACCTTCTATTGAACTGAATGGTATACCATGTTCTGATGGTTTACTAGAGGATTTTTTAGTTGATTTAGTAGATGATTTAGTAGATGATTTAGTAGATGATTTAATAGATGATTTTTTAGTTGATTTTTTAGTTGATTTTGTAGATGATTTATTATCTATTATTTTAAAAAGTCCCTTATTATAATCATTTACCATATCATTAAAAGATCCTCCTAATTTTATTACATCACTAATTATAGTAGCAGATTTATAATTTTCATATCGCTGATAAGCTTTAGAAGTTTTCAGTTTAGGATTGACTTGATTATATTCAATAGATTTATTTAAATTACTTTTATCTTTAAAAAATAATTTAATATCTTTAATTTTACTATCAGATTTTTTCACTGTTTTAAGTTTTTTTTTATTTTTTGAATCAGATTTTTCTTTTTTATAAATGGATTTAGATAATGTTGTTTTATCAATATTAGATATTAATTTATCTATTTCATTTATTTGTTCTGGACAACCTTTTTTAATCTCCACGAGTAATTCATTTACTGTCGACATTATATAAATTATATTATATTTTAATTATAATTTATCTTTTTTTGATTCTTTTTCTTTTTTTTGTTTGTTTTTTCCTAAGGATCTTTTTAGAAATGGTATTAGAGTTTTTCTTTTTGCGTTTTGATTTTTTATTATCTTTTTTAAGGGATTTCTTTAATGAATTTACATAAAATGCAAATGGTTTAGATTTGGATTTAGGCATTATACATTAGAAAATATTTTTATTCTTTTTAATAATTCTGCTAAATAAGGCATATCATCTACCTTTTCTTTTTTTTTAATAACTGTTTTTTTTAAAATAACGTTTTGTAAATCGTTTGCATTAATTCTTTTGGGAGCATCTTCCAAACGCATTTTTTGTAAAACTGCTTCTTTGGGAATTCCCATTTTTATCATTTTATCATATTTAGAATTAATTGGCGGGGGCGGTGGTGGTGGCAGTGCATTACTTTTAGATTTACCCTTACCTTTATTTATATTTGGTTTAATATCATCAATAAAACTATATTCACTTAAATATATAGGCATATCTAATTTACATTGCAATAATTCCCAATGAAAATATAAATTATTATTCATTAACCATAATCCTTGTAAATGAATTATAAAACTACCATATGTATTATTTATTATTTTATCTGTATTATTTTTATTTTGATCATAAATTAAAATATCCTTAGACATTTTCAAACGTAATAATTCATTTTTATTATATTTTTTTATAATATCATCTAAATTATATCTATTATAAAAATCATATATTTTATCATGAATTAATAATAAATTATCATAAAAAATTTTAATATTATCATCATTATTTATATTTTGAAATGATATATCTATATATTTTTTCTTATCATTATTATAAACAAATTTCTCCCCAAAAGGAATATACATTTTAGGTGTTTGTATAATCAAATCATTATTATTATATTTAATGGGTATTAGAGTACAATATTCAGAATATTTAAGTTTTTTTTTCACATTTATGTTTTTAGGATTAATTATTTGATTATAAATCATTTAAGTATACAATAATAATAAGTTATATATACTTAAATATTATGTCTTGTATTATTTGTGGTGAATGTTTGAAAGGAAAATGTACTGTAAAATTAGAATGTCTGTGTTCTTATGAATATCATTATGAATGTATTTCCACAAGTTTGAAATATGATAAATATAATAAATGTCCATATTGTGGGGTACCAGAACAATTACTATTACCAGTGAATGGTCTAAAAAAAATAGATGATAGAATTCATAAAGTAGATGAAAATAATCCATATAAAAATATTATGTGTCAATCTATTCTAAAAACAGGTAAAAATAAAGGTAATGAATGTGGTAAATATTGTAAATTAGGTTATTTTACATGTCAAAGACATACTAAATCGGTCCCTATAACTTAAAACTTTTATAATATTCTTCCATAGTTAAGTTTTTCTTCCAGCGTCTATTAAAATCTTCTACTAAATATTTTGATGAATAATTGTAATTGTCCATATTAATTGGATAATTATTATTCACATATGTTTTTGAATCTTTTTTATAAGGATATAAATTTGGAGGTTCCTTTACATATAATGAATTATCATGTGAATCGATATTATGTTCAGGGATTTCTCTTGTTAATTCATAGAACTTTTTGATAGATTTTACTCGAACAGACTTACCGTATGATCTATTTTCTCTATAATTATTTACTTTGGAAATACCTTCATAGTATTTTACGGTTGAAGTATAATTCCTGACGAATAGACGGAACATATTATTATTTATATTATATTTATAATTCCAAAACAATTTCAAATTTACTTAAATATAAAATTATTAATTATAATGTAAATATGGAGACTTGTTCTGTATGTCTAGAAGATATTAAAGAAAATCAAATTTTAAAAACTTTAAGTTGTAGTCATAAATATCATTTTAATTGTTTTAAGAAAATGGTTTATCATAATAATAATTTTTATATTAAATGTCCAATGTGTCGAGAGGTAAATCATAATATTGAAAAACCTTTTATTAATGATAACAAACTAAATATTTTAAGTATGTGTCATATGGGTGTAGGTAAATTAAAATGTAATGGATTTACATTAAAAGGAGAACGATGTAAAAATAAATCAACATTAATGAATTATGGTAAATGTTATATTCATAATAAGAATACATTAAAAAAAGAAGATTATAGATTATTTAGTGATTATTTATATCATATATTATGTTCTAATTATAGATGGAAAACTAAAATTTATTTGATAGATGTGGGTAAAAAAATAATAGATAAATTTTTAAATGATAAAAGTGAAGTTCATGAGATATTACAATATTATTATAGATATTTAAATGATGAAGATTTCCATATTAATGAAGAGTTCTATATGAATGGTATTTATGAATATTATGAATTAGAAAAAGTATCAAAAAATTGGGTAGATTATTGTATTAATAAAAATGTTATTATATAATATATTAGATGGGTGATATCTTAAAAAATATGTTAACCACTGTCGTTAGTTCATCGGAGTGGCCCACTCCACCCATTTTAAGTCCATGGGCAGATATTGTATGTGTTATTGTAAATTTAATTAAAGGTGGTTTTATAGAAGATATACCAGGTATTGGGGATATGATAAAGTATTTAAGGGAATTTGTTTTTATAGCATTAATAGTATTATTTATATTTTTAAAAGTAATGCAATATATTGGACCTAAATTGTGGGACTATTTGGAGAGTAAAAAGAGGTATTTAATTCACAACCATCCCAAACCACTTCCGCCTGGAGGGGTTCCTGAAGAAGAGGAGGATCCGCGAGAAGCATGGGAATATATTCCGAATGTCTACATATACCAGGAAGGGAAAAAGTTCTTTAGCGGTGCGAGTGAAGCGGTGGAATCGGCATCGGATGGATGGTCATACTTTTTACAATGGTTAGACTGGGCGCCCAGGGCGGTTGTATGTTGGTGTATAACTACTTTCTTACAAATACCAATTGATATCTTATCGTGGGATATGGAATCATTGTCAATAGACTTTGGTAATGATTGGTATTCTAAAGGTAATTTTTTTAGAGGTGGGTGTGAGCGATTTATTAATGGTAGTTATGCTGGGGATTACAGTAAATTTAAAGGAGAACTTATAGATACATATCTTCTAGAGAGTGAAAATATCAACGCGATAATGCCCCCGCCGCCGCCCACGGCACCCCCGCCGCCGCCCACGGCGCAGTCGAGAAAGGCCGCGCGAACTGCGGTTTGGGGCGATATTAACAAGCGCCGTCTCGGTCAACGCGACGACGAAGACCCATATTCTCCAGGGACTAATCGTTTTCTTCGCGGGGTGCTTGAATTGGACCCCAATAACGCAGAGTTACTAAATTTAGTACGGCGGGGCATGGCGACGTCACCCACCGGGTTCCCCGACTCCAGGTTATGTATACATGGTAATTATTGTAAGGAAATATCGGATGTATTTGGTAAGTTTTGGGGTCAAAACAATTCTTTATATGAAGATAACTCTGAAGATAACTCTGAAGATAACTCTGAAGATAACTCTGAAGATAACTCTGAAGATAACTCTGAAGATAACTCGCCCACAAATGGTTATGTAAATGGTATAAATGTAAGCAGCGCCCCTAGAAAATATAGTGCGTGTTGTGAAATGCACGCACCCTCCCTGCGAACAAAAAAAGAAGCATGTAAAAATGATTGTTTTACAAAAAATATGCCGAGTTTCTGGACGCTAGAAGACTTCGACTTCGACTACGCGGCGTATCTCGAGCAGTCGACCAATCCAGAGTGCGAAGGTGATTGTGATACGGTCTTTAATAATGAACTCAGTGAATTTGGATGCGAACCAGAACAAATGGACCAGGCTGTGAAGTCTGATCTAGTAAATAGGTTAGGTGCGATCGGGGAGGGCGGTGGAAATCACGGTGGAAATCATGACATGGAAGAAGTACTAAATAATTCAGATAGCATAATAATTAAAAAGAACCCATGGGATCGTGATGAGGTGATTCAGACTGTTAAAGATGATAGAGATCAACAAGATGAGGAGGATGAATATGAGGAGGAGGAGTATGTGAATGACATCCTTGGTGCAGTATGTAGTAAAGATATTAATTATATGACAGAGGTGGAACTAGACGAATGTTTCGGACCATTTAAACCAATGACATCAGAACAATATCCAATATTATTTAAAAATATTGTTAAAGATTCTATGGGAACAATATTATGGATCTTATTTATTATTTTAATAGTATTAATAATATTATGGTTTTTATGTTTATTTAATAAAACAGGCAGGGCAATATTTTTAGGTCCTGAAAAATTAGACGAACTGTTAAAATCTTTTAAAAGAAAAGGAGTGAGTAAAATGTTTAAATCTTTTACTGACCAGAGCACACCTCTATAATTTGGTGTAATCAATAATGGATGGTTCAGGCACGTTAATCTAATAATTAATTACTGGTCACTACTCCTGGATTTCCAAAATGACTAAATAACCAGGTAAATTCACTTGTATTAGTCCCATCATTTAATACACCAGGAGCATCATATGGATCATTTAATATTTTTGTTAATGAATTATTATTTGCTACACATGCTTCTGGGATATTATTATTTTCTATAGGATTTCCATTAGAATCCCATTGTTTTTCATTATATTTATCACAAAATGATGATGAATATAAATTTTTTGTATTTTCAGATATATAATATTTACTTAAATTATCTAATTCAAAAAAATTATATGTTTTATTTTTAATATCTTTAAAATCTAATATTTTATTATTTGTTTCATATAAATTATTTAAAGTATTCTCTAAATCTTCATTTACCATATCTTGATTTAATAATATGCCTTTAGAATGGTCAACTTGTCTTACATCATATGTATTTAATATATTATTTGTAGCTCGTTCATCTATATTTAAATAATTTAAATAATATTTATTATTTAAATAGACTAAATCCATTACAAATTTAACTGAATAATAATTTTTAACATCATGTAACATAGATATTGTGATTATTCTATAATTATTTTTATCATCTTTAATAATATATAGTCCTTCTATATCATTTACATAATATTCATTTTTTTGTAATACATTATTTAATTCAGATATTACTCTTTTTAAAATATTATTTACTTTAGTTTTCAGATCAGTGTCTATTGTTTGTCTATTCAAATAGCATTTTGATTGAACATTGTCCAAAACAATTTTGTCAGATGTTTTGATATCATTTAATACATTAAAGAATTTAAATTGAGGATCATTAAAATCTGTTGTATCAAAATTTTCAACTATCTTATTATTTAAAGAATTATTTATTTTCGATCTCTTAAAAAAAATATAACATACAAATAATGATATTATAACTATTAATGGATAAATATATCTCATATATATATATAATTTATATTTTTATATTTATTTTATTGTTAATAAAATCTTCTATAAAACATTTACATCTAATTAATTGTTCTTTTTTTCTAGCACCCGTTATCAATATTTTTCCTTTTTCAAATGCCGCAATAGTCACTCCTTTACATTCACCTTCGCCATCACCGGTCCCTTTGCCCTTACATATTTCAGAACATCTACATATACCTGAATTATCATTATTTGTATTAAAATAATATTTAATATTAACACCAGGATACCAATCAGGTTCATAAACTGAATAATATCCTGCATCCATTATTTTATCTTGTAATAAATCTCTATCTATATTTTTCTTAATATCAAAATCACTATTCATCATTACAATTCTGTAATTATTGATTTCTTTAACATCACTATCAAATATTTCTTTGAAAGTATTAAACATAGGAATTAATTTATCATTTAATAATTTAGAACCTTGTTCTTCATATTTTAAACCGGTCATTTGAATTTTCCCATTATTAAAGAATTTTACATTTACTAATTTATTATCATAATAACAATGTAATGTTAATTGATTAAAGAATGTTCTTTTTGCTTTTTCTTTTCTTTTCTTTTTATCATTCTTTTTAGCATATCCTTTATAATTATTATCACCATGCTCGGCATATTTTATAAAATCATCAATAGATGTTTGTGAATATAAATTTTTTAATTCAATATTACTATTAACTTGAGTACAAGCAGTCATTGTTGATAAATGAAGACCTTCCATTCTTTAAGTATTACAATTAATTATATTAATATTCCTTTAAGTATTTTCAAATTTTAAATTTCTATTTAAAAATAATTCCATAGAATTATAACATGTATACATTTATCATAAATACAGAAACACCTGATATATATTCATCTATTTTATGGTATATCTCTAAACTTAAAAATGATAATAAAGTTTTTGGTTTTTCTAACGATGGTTTTAATAGAGATAATAATGATGATAAATATATTGATTTTTTAGCATATAGTGATAATATTATTTTTACATATAAAGAGTTCCAAATTTCTCTAAAGAAAAAAAGGATTGATAATGCACAATTCTCAATGGGAAGACATGAATTATGTTTTTTTGAAGAAATGAGTTTGACCTTAGAGGACGATACATTATATTCCGAAGCACAAATCAAATTAATTAAAGATTTTATATTAGAAGCAAAAGAATTATTTGATAAAAATAAAAGATATACTGATTCATTAGATAAATTAATATTATATTCTTATTCAGATGGCTATTGGGATGATATAAAACGAATTAATAAAAGAAAATTGGATACTATTATTTTAGACCCGGATATCAAAAAAAATATTAAATCAGTGATTGACCGATATAATAATGAAGATCTTAAAAATAAACTTAAGAGTTTTGGTATCAATCATAAATTAAATTTAGTATTATCTGGATTACCTGGAACTGGAAAATCTAGTTTAATGATATGTATTGCGTCCATATTAGATAAAGATCTAGCAACTGTTGATTTTAATGATAAAATAACTGATGCAGGATTTATAAAAGCATTGAACCGTATGCCGAGCGATTGTTTATTCGCTTTAGAAGATATTGATTCATTATATATAAATAGAGATAAATCCCTCGAAAATAACAAAATTTCTTTTAGTTGTATATTAAATTTCTTAGATGGGATGTATTCTAAAAGTGACCAAGTTACAATAATAACAACAAATCATTTAGATAAATTAGATAAAGCTATCATAAGACCAATGAGAATAGATAAAATATTTAAATTTAGTTATTGTAGTAAATATCAAAGTGAAACTATATTTAATATATTCTTCCCAGAATCAAATATATTTGAAGATATTTTTAAAATAATTAAAAATAAAAAATACACTACGGCAATGCTACAAAAGTGGTTCATAACTTATATTTATGAACCAGATGAATTATTAAACAATATTAAAATATTCGAAGAATTAATCGATGTCAGTTCTGATAAAGATTATAATATGTTCACATAAATTCAAAGAACATATATATTTGTTCTTAAATTATAAATTTGAAATTACTATTTTAAGAAATTTATTATTCAAACAAAAACAAGTTCATTCTTTAACCTTTAAGAACTTATTACATACTCATAACTAAACAACAACGCCTATAATATGGTCACAGCACTTCCTATTGTAATGGTTAATAATATTATTAATCCATGTTCCTCATGCACAGATACAATCAATAATACTAAACCAGAACAATTCCTATCTATTCTCTGCGAGATAAGTAAAGGCAAATCCGAATGGACTAACGACGAAATGATTCACTATGCTATCCTTTATAATATTGATAAAGACGCATCAACCAAAAATATCTCTATTGTGAGAAAGTCTGTTACATACCAAACTTTACCGTGTCATAACAAATTCACTAAGAATTCTGCTAAATCTATGCGCCGTCGAGGCACACTGTTTCAACCTGGACGCACTAACTGTACTCAAAGATATCAGAAGTAATTTATAAATTAAATAAATAATAATAATAATAATAATATTTTTTTTAGCGGAGGACCTCACATGAGAGCGAATTATTTGAATCCTTTGGATTGCAAAATCTAAAACCATCAGAATCTATCAGGTACCGGAGGGATCTGCGCCAGTGGGTATTCCTCATATCATCTGCCTTTAATAAAGTACATTCTCTATTTCTAGAATCTGAATAAACAAATGGAATATTACACCCTGGTATTGAGGTGCTTTCTGTACAATTTTGTACTCGTCCTGTAATAGTTTTATATTGGTACACTATATCCAACTCATTTTTTACTTCGTCTGTAGGTTGAGAATCTTCCGCCTCCCAATTATCTGAATTAAATGTAGTACAGCAAATATCTGCATTACACGGGGTTGACGTTGCGTCGTCGCAAGTTTGTCCACTATTCCAGGTGTTAAGGGAGTTGGATCCGGTGCATTCATCCGCCGCGACCGCTCCACATCCAGCGACACAACCTAATAGATCATAGGTACCATCGATGCACTGCTTTTCGACTTCACTACTACCGGATCGTAATCCATATCCAGTATCGCACTCGATACCTCTCTCTACATCAGAGTAGTTAGTGTAAATATATCCAACTGGTGCTTTGGTTGGGAAAGTACAAGACAGTGCTTCGCCCCCGACCAGTGGGGAGGCGGAGTCGTCCACGACCCCGCCTTCGCCTCCGCCTCCGTCCCCGCCTCCGTCCCCGACTCCGTCCACGCCTCCGTCCCCGCCTCCGTCCCCGACTCCGTCCACGCCTCCGTCCACGACTCCGTCCACGACTCCGTCCACGACTCCGTCCACGCCTCCGTCCACGACTCCGTCCACGCCTCCGTCCACGACTCCGTCCACGACTCCGACTCCGCCTCCGACTTCGCCCCCGACTCCGCCTCCATCCACGACTCCATCCACGACTCCGTCCACGACTCCGTCTCCATCCACGACTCCGTCCACGACTCCGTCTCCCCACTGGTCGGAGGCGGAGGCAGGAACACACCCTGCATCACTTGTCAGGATATTAAAAAGTCCACCATATGCAGCGTAACCTTCTGTTGGTTCGTTCGCCTCTGCCTCCTGTAACTGAGTTGTGCAATTCGTAACCGGGTGAATAGTTGCACATGATTTCATTAAGTCTATTATTCCGTTGCATGAATCTGGAGTCGCAATATTAGGAATAATTACACCATCACTCCAATCAGAAGCAGTAACACTTCCTTTACCACCACAATGCTTTATGCCTCCACGTGCCTTCACTATATCCGCTCCACAGCATTCATTATGTCCGTTTTGTAATGTACTGTTAAATAAACCTACCCCGGACCCACTTCCCCCACCCCAATCACCGACATCGACATCGAGACAATGAGTCCTTAAATTATTTATTAGGGGGTTAGCACTAGAAAATCCTTCAATACCACACCCACAAACATTCTTAACCATATTTAACAATAACATTCCTAGAAAAAAGGATACTACTAAAATAACGATTTGTCCAGTTTTCATGCTTTTATAATATAATATAATATAGATTTTTTTTTTTCTATAAAATATAAATTTAATAAAAGAATTATAATAAAAATTTAATTAATTAATTTAGAAACTTAATTACTGTATGCTAAACCACCCATACCACTCATGATACGGAGGACATTGTAGTTTACAGCGTAGATATTAAATGTTCCGGTGTCATCGGCGGATAATCCAGTACATAAAAGTTGAGAATTATCAATTCTTGAGAAATTACAAGTTCCACTTGGTTGATGTTCATCGGGTTTAAGAGCAAATGAATAAACATTTATCGTGTCTGACGTACTGCCCTTCGATTTATTATTATGATATTTCATTAATTGATATCTTGAAAAATATTCACCCTCTTGTTTTTCAAATCTATCATGACCATTTAATTTTAGTTGGAAAGTTGGTGAGATGCCCTGGGTACCGCTGATTTGAAAATACCCAGCAGATGTTATATGAGTACCCCATGCAAGCGCCATGAAACACCATACAAGTTCTTTAACTGGATGATTAAAGTTTAATTTAAATGTCATTTGCGTAGCTGATTGCGAAAATGATTGATACTGGACTTGTTCAATTAAGTATTCATGTGAAACTTGAGCAAAACGGCGTCTTTCATCTGTATCTAAATAGATATAATTACACCACAGACTTAATGCAGAAGCAATTCTTCCAAAAACCCCACTTAAAGTGATGTTAATATTTACTTCATGATATTGTAAGGCAATAAGGGGTAATGCTAATCCAACATGACGACAAAACCAAAATCTTAATGGAACAAAAATAGTCGCGGATTTGGTGGCGGCCGAGTTTAAAAATTTATTATATAGAACGCCGCCAGCCATAGCAGTACATTGAAACGGTGAACAGAATGCCATGTTGTTGATGAGGGAGGTGGGTGCGCCATATAGAGGACCTGTATCGTCACCAATCTCCATATAATCACCTTCTTCTGTTAATTGAGCATGTGCTTCCATCCAATGACCATAGTGTTTATCAATTAATTGACCACCAATTTCACACTCAATATTATTTATCATATTATGACCAGGGTTGGGGACAGCATCCCGGGACTCCCCGGGCATGAATTCCTCCAAAGTTGCTTTCAAAAAGCAATCATGAACTAAATCACCATTTCTGGATAATGTGGCAACAACTCTCGCACCGTCCGCGAGAGTCCCTTTGAAAATTTGTCTAATACATTCCATAGAAAAATTAGTGTGTTTGCGATAGACAACTTTAAAGAAAGTAATTTGTGGGTTACCAGTGAGATAAATATCTTGAACACCATACGCAACTAATTGCATTAATCCTCCCCCCATCTATTTGTAATATAATATATATTAAAATTTTAATTTTAATATATATCGTTTCAAAATATTACTTAAAAAAATATTTAATTAACTATAAAATAATGGAAAATGAAAATACTGAATATAAAGATGGAGATCACAATTCATTTATAGAATATGTATTCACTGAAGAACCAAAATCCCCTAACACTATTAAATTAGAATTAGGTTCCCCTCAGGATAGTAATAATATTAATAAACATATATTTGAACAATTATTACAGATATTCACAGATGGCATGAAATATCTATATTCAGATGATAATAAAAAAATTGATATAGCATCTCTAGAAATTGATTCAATTATAAAAATGAAAGATTATTTTACATCCTTCGGAGTTGAATTAATATTTGATATATATAATCAACAAAATTATATTATTAAACCATATATTTATAATAGTCCTGAATTATATAATAAAAGTAAATCTGTTAATGATTTTTATTATGAAATCCCTTTGGAAAAAGACAATAATATGTTAGTTTATAGAATATCTTTTAATTTATAAATTAACTATATAAATGTTTGTAAAATTCAATTATGATAATTTTCCAAATGTTCATGTAACTTTTGGAAAATTAAATTCTTCATTTGAATTTAATATTTTAATGAATGAATGGTTAAGACTATATGAACAAAAAATACCTTTTACGTTTATTTTTGATTCAAGTAATTTAGAAGTTTATAATATTAAATATAGTTTTAAAATGTCAGCATTTATTAAAAGACTTAAAAAAAAACCTATACAATATTTACAAAAAAGTATTATAATAGTAAATAATTCATTTATACAATCTTTATTAGATTTAATATTCTTTATACAGTCACCTGTTGCGCCTGTATATATTATTAAAGATCCTAATAGTGTTCAAAAAATACTAGATAATTCTTTAAATGATATTGAATACAAATATATTGATTAACGTTGTATTATACAACCATTTTTTAGTTGTGACGGCTGTACTTTAGGTGCCGGAGCCGGAGACGGAGGCGGGGGCGGGGGC
>Ga0209533_1001142_pt1 | contig 25170 bp, 27 predicted proteins | sample COG_04_FD_184748 | JGI IMG/M metagenome (GOLD analysis project Ga0209533, IMG submission 184748) | Pelagic Microbial community sample from North Sea - COGITO 998_met_04 (SPAdes) (version 2) | ecosystem: Environmental > Aquatic > Marine > Neritic zone/Coastal water | place: Helgoland, sampling...
ATTAGTGGAAATGGTTGCCGACATCGCGTACCCTGCGAAATTGCTTCCATTTCCACTAATGCAGCATGGAGAGACTGCCCCATAACACCGCGTATCTCCATCAGGGAGACATGATCATTATCATTGGTCGATGCCAAGTGGTTCGCGAGGTTACGCGCAAACCCGCGCTGAGATGCCTTAATGATCACGCGGCACCTCATCATCTAATGAATGATGAGATGCGTATGAAAATCTGTTGTGAAGTTGTTCGGAGGATATTTTCGCTGTGTAAGATAGCTGAATATCAGTTTCAGCATCCTGACAGCCAAGGGCATTTAAGATACCAGCCCTGATGTCGTGAAGATCATTGATCGCCTCGCGCAATCTGTGCTGATCCAAAGATGATGTCACATGCAATCGCTTTGCGATTTGATTGACATTGTTTCCAAGCATGGAAACCTGCCCAAGCAATCGAGCCAGCTCCGCTTTATCTCTGGCTGGCCTGCGCGAGGCCTTTGGCGGCGGCGTATTGAAAATCACTGATTTGCAATACCCTCCCATCGAAAGCCCAAGCTTATCAGCACGTGCTTCCAAATCTGATCGTTCGTCTATGGAAAGACGAATGGTTAGTCGTGGATAAACGGGTATATTATTTTTAGACATAAACATCCTCCGAGCAACTGAATTGTGGGGATGCAACGGGGAAATAGGTTTGATCGTTTTTTTCGATCATGAAACCTAGACCTCCCCTTGCCCAGATGCCTTGTCCGACAAGGCACATCTGGCGGAATCGTTAGCCTAACGGTATCACACAGGTTATTAACGAAAGGTTAACGATGGGGTGCGGGGTCTCCCCGTTAGAAATGTAGCTAATGCACCAATCAATATAATTAAAATACCCGCTAAATGCTAAAGAACATTAGCAGTATATTAATGTTGATGTGGTGCAATAGAGTATAAGGGCTGCTCTCTGATACAAAAGGATGAGCAGCCTTTTGTGTTTAGATTCAGTCCTACCCTTAACAGGGAGATGCAAGCTGGGAGGCGTCGAATATCAATTCTTCGTCTCCCAGTCTTCCCATACGGAAAAGAAGATGGACGATATTGAAAACCTACTAAATGAAAGCTTTTCACAGGCTGGACAAAAACAAAGTACAGTCTTTGAGGCCGATCTTGTTGCCTCGCTGATGATACAGTCAAACGCATTTATCTCCATTAAAACGGCGGCTAAGCTGTGCTCTATTTCAAGGCAGACAATTGATCGCCGCATCCATCAAGGAACATTCCCAATCCCCGAAAAACTTTCGAGTGATGACAAAGCAATAAGAAAGGCTTTTCGCATTAACGATATTCAACAATGGTTGAATTCGCCTTTAACTTACCGCGCCCCGCAGTAAGTTACCCACATAAATCGTGTTCGCAAATATTGGTGTGAGTAGCCCATTGAGTAGCCCAGCCATAACGAGAGAGATATTAGAAATATCTAAACAGGCAATTTATTGTTATATTTCAAGGAGTAAAATGGTGACCACTGAGGGATTCGAACCCTCGACCTACTGATTAAAAGTCAATCGGTCATGCCTATAAAATAGTATCTAATTATCTGTTATATATAAGTTATTCGTGTGCCAGCACGCTGTTTTCGTTAGGTTTTTGCAGAAATTTATCCTTTAAAAAAATAATTAGCTATCTCTTTGTAATAATTTATAAATTTACTACTTTTCTTGCCCATACTTTCTCATCTTGCCCATGCTGTAAACCGCCTCTGAGTAGCCCAGTGAGTAGCCCGCAGAATTTAGCTATTGTGTTAACAAATCGTTTATTTATAAGGGATACAATAGATATCAGGCAGCGCGGGCTAGGTCAATACAACGGTTTTGAGTAGCCCAAAAACCACTTTTTAATGAAATGAGGATAAATGCCACGGGCAATCAATTTTATAGATACAGTTATTCGAAATATAGAACCGCCAAAAAAGCGTACCGTGTATTGGTGTATTGGAAGCCCAGCTTTCGGATTGCGTGTCACACCTTCTGGCACGAAGTCCTTTATTTATAAATATATGAGCGGTAGAACGAGCCGCTGGGTCACAATAGGGAAATACCCCGCGATTAGCATTAGAGAGGCTAGAGCGCGATATAACGAGCAATACGAAGCTGTTCATGACTATGATAAAGATATCGTTGCTGATAAGAAAGCGCAGATAAAGGCTGAAAAAGCGAAGCTAACGATTTCAGAACTCATTGATGACTATGAAACCATCTCTCGAATTAGAGAAAAGATTTCGATAGAGGAAGAGCTTCGAGCCTTCAATGCTGATGTTGTACCCGTAATTGGGCATAAATATGTTGAGGATGTGACATATGATGATATCGACAAAATTCAACACCGTATTTTGGAGCGCGCCAAAAACAAAACACAGGCGACCAGTAATGGACGGGTCGCCGTTAAAAATACGCTTGCCTACACACGCCAGCTCTTGAATTTTGCAAAAAATAAAAAGGAACTACGGGCAACGCTTCAAGCAAGAAATTGGAGTAACCCTGTCTTAGAAATTGAATCGCTTGGGAAGAAAGCAAGACGAGACCGAGTGTTATCTTTTCAAGAGCTATGGCTTTTTTGGAATCGTATAGAGCATGTGGGGCTTCCACCCGTTACTGCAAAAACGCTTAAATATATTCTAGCCACCATGCAGCGAGGAAAAGAAGTCAGAAATATGACATACAGCGCACTCAAACTTACCGAGAACGTTTGGGAAATGCAAAAGTGTGACACCAAAAATAAAAAGATGCATCGTGTGCCGCTTAACAAATACAGCAAACAAATCATTGAAGAGGTTTCTCAATTCACTAAAAAGTCACCGTATATTTTTGGAGTCACTCGCTCGATCAGCCCGCCACGCGAATTATCGGTTGAACTTAAACCCTTTAGCGAAAACGCGTTATCCAGAGCGCTCAAGAGAAAAAGGCCAGACCTTGGCATTGAAAATTTCTGCCCTCATGACTTAAGGCGGACGGGTGCAACATGGATCACGGCTGTCGGCCTTCCCAAGCTGTATGCCCGCCTTCTACTGAACCACAGTGATGGAGAGAACGACGTTACCGGCGAGGTCTATATACAATACGGCTATGACATCGAAAAACAAAAGGCCGCTAATGTATGGGCATTTATATTGGATCAAATAGTTAACTGTAAAAACATCGATGAAATCCCCACTTTGGACGAAGTCAGGCGCGCAGTCCAGAATAGCGGCCTATAAAGTATAGAAGTCTCGATCTGATCAGATTAGTTCTATTTTTCAGCTCTAATGAGGCATAGCGTACCCAATAGCGTATTAATCGAATTAAAAACTTCGACATTTTTGAAACCTGCATCACGAATATATTTCGGAAGTCTGCCCTCCACGTTCGCTCGCGTGTTCGTAAACCCATCGAGTAACTGAACAATGTAAAAAAATAGCCTCATAAGAATGTTATTTGGCCTTCCCCAATCTGCAATATACAAAACCCCACCAATCTTCAGTGTACGATAAGTTTCTGAGAATACGACCTGCTTATCCTGATCATTGAGATGGTGAAAAAATAGCGTTGAGAAAACCCTGTCAAACTCCGCTTCAGCATAGGGCATCTCTGTCGCGAACCCTTGATCAAATTGAATTCGTGCTGTGTCATTGTCCATTTTCGATCGAGCAATGCCTAGAATATTTTCATCGCCATCAATACCAATGACTTCTACGTCTGGGTATTGATTTTTTATCAGCAATGCCAGCGTTCCAGTACCACACGCAAGATCAAGCACTCGCGCCCCAGATTGAAGCCCCGATTTAGCTACGAGTCTTTTTTTAAACAGGGATTCTCTTGTAGTCCACCTAACAATCGGATCATAGATTTTTGTCAGCCAAGAAAACCTTAGAGCTGGTACATAGTTTTGCGGTAAATCCGGCTTCATAACGCTGCTCCATTCATTAACCATGCTAATAAGATCACTTGTGGCACCGTTAACAGTGGAAGAAATAATGCGATCTTCCATGATTTAGTAGTATCTTTCAAAATCATGATTTCTGTGTAGTCGGTCGATACCCCTGTCATCAAAAATGCGAAGCTGTTGCCCGGTGCTTTGGCACGTGTAAGTAAATCGGCCGCGATTGGCGTCGATCCTTCCGAGCAAACCTCCAAAATAGTTGCCACCAATACTGTCAAACCCAAGCCTGCCAGTGTGGGGCCGAAATACGTACCAAAATATTCCGGTGAAACAAACGCCCTAACCAAACCCGCAAGGAGAACACCAAACAATATCCAACGCATAACCATTCGAGATTCCTTCACCCCGTCAACGATCATCGACCAGCAGAATTCTGGCGTGAATTTCGTAGAAGATAAGCCTTCCCTAGCGCCTGCCCAAAACTTAAAATCAGCGGGTAAATCTATCTGGCTCGGATTGGCTGGTAAAACTCCACGGTTTACAAGCCCGTCAAATAACATCCCAGTAATGATTGCAATCGCCATTGATAGGCCAATGAACGCGAGTGTCCAAGGAATTCCAATCATGGCAATCAAAATCAATGTTAAAGAAAAAGAATTCCATGGGCTGGCAATAAGAAACGCCATCACCTGACCGATACTAGCACCACGCTCATACAGTTTCGCACCCACCATTAGAATACCGTGATTGCATAAATCCAGAAGCACCCCGGCAGCCGTTGCTCTAAAGATACCATTTAGACCACTTTGAGTACCCAGTATAGAAATCACAAATTCGCGAGGGATTTTGGACAGTACGGCAACCATCATTATGCCAATCAGAATACCCCACCAAATGGTATTCATAAGCTCGTAGACTGACGAAGAAAGCGTTTCGTACCACACTGCTACAGCAGCAGATTCCTCAAACCAACCATAATGAACATAAAGCGCTGAAACTGCGATCAACGAAACCCAAAGCAAGTAATCAGGGCGACGATTTGGTTGATGACATGCGGGAACATGCTGCGCATTATCGTGCCGAGGCTCAGCTGCATTAGTATCGCTAAGATGCTTCGACATGAGATTCCTCCTCGCTCAAACCTTCAATCAATGAGCAAATCGTTTCGCCATCAGGTTGTTTGTCAGGCATGTCTTGCCATACAGCAACGGCTTTTTCCATGCGTTGGAATAAATTGAGGCTTTCTCGTATTGATGCACCCAGTATTTCAAGATTACTCGCAACAATCTGTCTGGCATGCGGACAAGGCGTTTGTCCGCTGTCTGAAATATCAATCAGCTTTTTGATGTCAGACAAACTAAACCCCAATGCTTTTGCACGGATAGCAAAGCGAAGCTTACGAAAATCTTTTTCCGTATAGTTCTTATAGCCGTTATCACTTTTGGAAGGGCGTACTAATTCAATTCGGGAGTAGTACCGAATAGTATTTGGACTAACATTAAGCCGATTTGAAATTTCAGAAACTTGCATAAATATTTTCCTCCTATTTCTAAATCTACACCTGTGAGTAACTCACAGGTCAAGCCTTTTTCAAAATCTTTCTTCTCGATCAATGAGAATGACTATCGTGGTTGCCCCCTCCACTGGATTTGGTCTCTGAAGGTTTTCCAACAATTAGCGTCCCACTCATACCTGCACCTGCATGCGGATGGCAATGAAAGGAGTATGTGCCTTCAACAGAAAATGTATATGACCAAGTATCACTTGCATTCTCAAGCATCGGGCTTTCGATGGTATCAACACCCTCGGGCACACGCTCAAACACGACGTTGTGAAAGTCTTCTTGAAGGTTCACAAACGTTACAGTGTCGCCGGGTTGTACAACAAGATTGTTAGGCTCGAAAAAATAGACTTGATCAGATTCAATATCCGTAACCATCTCCACCGTAAAGACTTCCGCGCGCGTCTGCATGGCAAATACCAGCAAACCAATAACTGCTATTAAAAATGTAACTTTAAACATTTTTTTATCCTTTCTTTCTATTTTTTATTTTGAAGTAATTTATGTTTCCACCCTACAAAAATAGCCGGAATAACGAGTAGCAACAAAACCGTCGAACTCACCATTCCACCCACCATGGGTGCCGCAATTCTCTGCATAATTTCAGAGCCAGTGCCAGTGCCGACCATGATGGGTAGCAAGCCAATAATGGTCGATGCAACCGTCATCAATATGGGTCGAATTCTTAAAAGTGCGCCTTCTACAACCGATTGACTAAGATCATCAAAAGTCATCGTGCGCCCCGACTCTAGGGCAAGACGTTCACGATTTCGATAGGAGCGGTTTAGGTATTCCATCAGTAATACTCCGATCTCGACCGTGACACCGGCCAGAGCGATAAACCCTACCGCAACCGCAACTGACAGGTTGTAACCCAGCCCGTAAATCAACCAAAGACCACCTACTAGAGCAAAAGGTAACGATGCCAAAATAATAAGTACTTCCTCAAAACGCCTAAAATTAAGATAAAGTAGAAGTACAATGATCATCAGTGTAATGGGGACAACCTGTTTCATACGCTCTGTTGTTCTCTCCATATATTCAAACTGGCCGGACCAGCCGATCGAATACCCTGCGGGCAACGTCACTTGCTCTTTGACCACCTGCTTCGCTTTTACGACGTAAGAGCCTAAATCAGTGTTCTCAATATCCACATAAATCCAACCGTTTAATCTGGCATTCTCACTGCGTACCATTCCGGGCCCGTCGGTGATCTCAATACTAGTTACTTCCCCTAAAGGGATATGAGCACCTGTTGGTGTAACAACGGGTAGCAATTTCAGCTTTTCTGCTGAATCTCGCACGTCACGTGGGTAACGCAAGTTGATTGGGTAGCGCTCTAGACCTTCCACGCTCTGTGTAACATTCATACCACCCACGGCAGTTCTTACGACATTTTGCACGTCGGATACGTTCAACCCAAACCGTGCTGCTGCCTTTCGATTAATGCTAACGTCAATAAATCGACCACCCGAAACTCGTTCGGCGTATACCGACGCGGTTCCTTCAACTGGTTTAAGGGCTTTTTCGATGTCTTCACCAATATCAGCAATGACGTCAAGATCGGGGCCGGATACTTTGATGCCGACGGGTGTTTTTATACCGGTCGCCAGCATATCCAGCCTATTTTTTATCGGCATAATCCAGACGTTACTAATACCCGGAACCTGTACGAGATCATCAAGCTCGGCTTTAATCTTCTCCAATGTCATGCCTTCACGCCATTCATCTTTTGGCTTAAGACGTATTGTTGTCTCTATCATCGTCAGTGGTGCAGGATCAGTTGCCGTTTCTGCTCGCCCGACTTTACCAAACACGGTTTGGACTTCCGGCAAAGTTTTAATCATTCGATCAGTTTGCTGCAAAACTTCTTGGGCTTTCCCGATTGATATACCCGGAAAGGTACTTGGCATATAAAGTAAATCCCCTTCATTGAGTTCTGGCATGAACTCACTCCCTAGACGGGTGAGCGGCCAAATACCAGTTAGCGCAATGAGGATGGCTAAAATTATTATTGTTTTAGGCTTTTGAATGGCTTTGTTTAAAAACGGCTTATAACCCGCAATAAGAACCCGATTGATTGGGTTATTTTTCTCTGGCGTGATACGTCCTCTTACAAAGAAACCAATGAGCACGGGCACAATCGTGATAGATAAACAAGCGGCACCCGCCATGGCATAAGTTTTGGTAAGGGCCAATGGCGTAAACATACGCCCCTCCTGACCTTCCAATGTAAAGACAGGCAGGAAGCTAAGTGTGATAATCAACAAAGAGAAAAATAGTGGCGGCCCCACTTCACCGGCAGCCGTTGAAATCACTTGCCAGCGATTTTGATCCGTAAGCGGTGTTTTTTCAGCGTGTTTGTGGACATTCTCGATCATCACAATCGTCGCATCCACCATTGCTCCAACTGCAATCGCTATGCCACCGAGCGACATGATGTTGGCATTGACTCCTTGCGCCGACATGATGATAAACGCAATCAATATCCCTAAAGGTAAGCTTACTAATACGACCAACGAGGAACGAAAATGAAATAGAAATAGTGAGCATATCAAGACCACGGCTATAAATTCTTCAGTCAGTTTTTCCTTTAAATTATCAACAGCACGCTCGATCAACGCAGAACGATCATAAGTTTCAACAATCTCCACACCGTTAGGTAGACTGGCCTTCAACTCCTCCAGCTTTTCTTTAACCTGTTCAATTGTCTTGAGTGCATTTTCGCCCCAACGCATAATAATGACGCCGCCTACGACTTCACCTTCGCCATCGAGTTCGGCAATACCCCTTCTCATTTGAGGCCCAATTGAAATATCAGCCAAATCACCTAACAACACGGGTGTACCACTTTCCGATACAGCCAAGGGAATGGTTTCTATATCCTCAAGTGATTTAATGTAGCCGCCAGAACGTACCATATATTCAGCTTCTGCCATCTCGATGACTGAGCCACCCACTTCTTGATTGGCATTCTGAATAGCCGTTCTAACCTGTTCTAAAGAAATTCCATAAGCGCGCAATTTATCCGGATCGATAACTACCTGATACTGCTTAACCATCCCTCCAATAGTAGCCACTTCAGACACACCAGGAACAGTTTGAAGTTCGTATTTTAAAAACCAGTCCTGAATAGACCGCAGCTGTGATAGATCGTTTTTCCCGGTTCGATCAACCAGCGCGTATTCGTAGACCCACCCAACACCCGTTGCATCAGGACCAAGCGCTGCACGCGCAGTACTGGGAAGATTCGGTGCAACCTGACTGAGGTATTCTAATACTCTAGAACGCGCCCAATACAGATCTGTTCCATCTTCAAAAATGATGTAAACATAAGAATCACCAAAGAATGAATAGCCACGGACGTTCACGGCACCGGGTACAGCGAGCATAGCTGTAGTCAACGGATAAGTGACTTGATCTTCAACCACTTGCGGCGCTTGCCCCGGAAAACTCGTCTTAACAATGACCTGTACATCGGATAAGTCAGGAATAGCATCCAAGGGGGTTTGTTTAATAGTAATAACGCCCCAAACAGCGAGTATTCCCGCAAGCAAGAGCACCAGAAATCGATTCTTAATCGAATAGTGAATAATATTCTCGATCATGGTTGCGCCTCAATTCCTCTGTCACCTAACATCCGCATCGCTGATCCGGTAAAGCTTGCCTCGGAATCAATCAAAAACTGTGCTGACGTTACGATTTTTTCTCCTTCACGAAGTCCATCCAAAATTTCTACTCGCTCACCTGACTCAATACCTGACTTTACCTCGACCGGTTGAAATTGACCTCCACCTAAAGCCAGTATGACGCGCTCGGAGCTGCCTGTTTGGATTAAAGCTTCTCGGGGAATACTCAGTACATTCGGTTTTTTATTGCCAAACAATCTGACGTCGGCATACATGTTCGGCTTGAGTAACTCATTGGGGTTATCAAATACGAGTCTGGCTTTCAGCGTTCGCGTTTTTTCATCAATTTGTGGATAGATGTAAGCAATCTTTCCATTCCAAAGCTGGTCCGGTTGATAAGACAAACGGACTTCGGCAATCAAGCCTTCTTCTATCTGCGATACTTGGGTTTCAAATACATCAACGACTAGCCATACTGTCGATAGATCTGCCAGCGAGACCGTGGTCGTTTTTGCTGTCACATGCATGCCATCGGCAATATTGAGTGCCGAGACAATACCGTCCTGTGGTGCCAGATAAGTAATTTTTTGCTTGGCTTTTCGCGTGCGCTCTATTTCCTTAATTACGGGGTTTGGCAGGCCTAACGCTGCCAGCCTATCTTTTGACGCCCTTATAATCTTTACCCTCCCCGTTTGTAGCGCCGCAATATAATCTCCCTGCGCATTGACCAATTCGGGTGAATACACATCAAAAAGCTTATCGCCTTTTTTAACACGCTCGCCTACCGAGTTAACATAGAGTTTCTCGATCCACCCCTCAGCCCGCAGATGGACGTGCGTTATTTTGCTCTCGTCATAATCAATAAATCCCACACTCTCGACTATCGACTGAAATTCACCAGCTTTAACAACGGCGGTACGCACACCCAAATTATTAATCACAGCCGGATTGAGATAGACAGCATTACTATCATCATCACGATTCGGATTTTTCTCTTCCTCATAAACCGGTACTAAATCCATTCCCATTGGCGATTTTCCCGGTTCATCACGTCGATAATTAGCATCCATCGGCGCAACCCAATAGGCAACTTTTGGCTCATTGCTCTGAGTAATAGCATTACCCATACCTTCGGAGGGCAAGCTTTCACTGACAAGGTAACCAATCACCGCGCCAATAATTAGCACTACAAAAAACGATAATAATTTATTCATGGTGGTCTCCTTGTAGGTAAAGCAAATCAGCTTGCGCTTTAGCACGGTCTGTTTTTATCTTTATATAGTTCAACTTTGTATCCAGCTCGACAACTTGGGCGCGTATCAACGATGCGAAATTGGTTCTATCTTCACCGTACGCTTCAAGACTGGCTTCAAAGTTGTCATTCGCACGGTGGAGCACTGATTGATCATAGTGCGCAGCGCGCTCGTCGTAACGCTGCCAACTGGAATAACTACCTTGTAATTGCGCAAACAGATCACGCAAAATATCGTCGCGCTGATATTGCACAGCAGAGACTTTGTAATTGCTAGCAGCGAGCTGCTTATCCTGTCGCTTATCAACAAATAGCGGTAAATCAAATGTCAGCTTCGCAGTGAGAAAATCGGGTCTGTCTTGTCCATTAGGAAGATCGCCCTCTCTAAAGCCATAACTCAACCCGATATCAAAACCCGGCTTGTACTGTGCTTTAGCGATATTGACCCCCTGCCGCTCACTTTCGATCATGGCATCCACAACCTGTATTTGAGGGTGAGCAGTCAACATTTGCTCAATGTGAGCGTAGGCTTTCACTTCCGGTAGTAGAGGAAATGCTTCATCCAATTGTCCGCGTGCCAGCTCGTTACCCAGCCACTTAGAAAGATCCGCTTTCAATGCGTCAATTTTTCGCTGCACGTCAATTTTTTTATCTTGCAGCAAACTGAACTCAAGCTCTGCACTAATCACGTCCTGAACATTTCTCCCACCCGTTCCATAGTGCAGTTCCGTAGCTTCTATAATCTGCTGTAATAGTGTTTCACTACGCATTATCGTGTTTTCGGCGTGGTTCCAATAATAGAGATCAAGCCATAAGCGCCTGACCTCACGCTTAACACTTACATTGCGTAATTGAATTTCGGCTCTAACACTTTCCGCCTTAAATTGCGTTTTCTTTCCCTTATATTTGAGTGTTCGACCGCGTGGTATTTTTTGCGAGACACCAGTAACTATCTGCGTCATACCTTCTCGCGTTCGATTAAAATCGTCTACAGGAAAGCTTTGGAACGCAAGCGTTGCTTTGGGATCGGGCAGTTGAGCATTGGCGACCGCTTGGGCTTCAAGCGTCTCTGCCATGGAGTTGATTTGCGACAAAACGGGATCATTTTGAACAGCTCTTTCAACCGCTTGATCTAGCGTAACTGTTTGTGCGATAACACCATGACTGAGAAGAGTACAGAGAACACAACTCAGACTAATTGTTTGTTTGATATTCATAAATACGAACCTTTCTTTCAAAAACAACAGAATCGACCTGCGCAAGGCGCGCAAGCCTAAGTCGAAAGGGTGTATTTAAATGCGAAAGCGTTGGGTGGTTAGAACTATAGAGGGTTCAAACTGAAGGGAAATACGCCTTAGTGGCGGCGCTCTTGGGGGGCTTTTTGAGGCTAAAATAGACCAGTTGTTTGTAGCAACGATGACGGGAACTTGATCAAAGGTGTCTTTACCTTTGTCTTTCATTCCAAAATCAGAAACTTTCTCTGCAACTTGAAAATCTATGCCCATGCAGTCTTGCAGGATCATTAGCTTATCAGGGTTCGTTTGATCATTATCCATTTGATCATGGCAGGGATTTTGTGCATCAACGGGTTGAGACATCGAACAAACTGGCATTGCACATGCCAAAGAAGGCAGCAAAACCAAGAAAGTCAGAAAAATGGCAAATGAACGTCTCATATCTATTACTTTATACCATCGGTCAAAAAAATACAGTAATTTAATCGGCGCAAGCCTCATAACGTTATCAAATAGCCTTATGCAGTTTAAAGTATACCGCCCCAAGTTTTCTGGTATCCAAGTCCATTATGTAGCTAAATCAGATACTTGATCGAAATGCTAGAAGCTTTTCGTGCACTGATTTGATCCATTTACTCCACGCAGCCCTTTTACGTATCTTGGCGGTATCTTGAGGAGAATGTGCCAAATCAAAGAGAGTATCCCTTAAATAAAAATCGCAAGTAAAGCCGGGGTCGCTATCAATCGCGCCTATTCCAAGATCATAGATATCGTGTAATTCACTCTGAGTTTGAAAAACCGAATGGTCGTAAAATAAAATATGATCTCGAAAAGTTGCTTTATCTAAAAGCCCATCGAGGTTTTCTCGTGATCCGATATCACAAACAATATCCGTACAGGCTTGCCGCTTTAAAATTGCCACTTTCTTGGTCAGCTGTCGATTTTTAACGGGTTGATGCACATACCCATATCGCTTTCCTCCAGTACAAATATCACCAACATATCGCATGCATTACTTATATCGAAGCAGGCTCTGATTACGCAAGTGATTTTATATTCGTAGATTCAACTCAACGAGTTAAGGCAAACTTACCTCCCCAGATCGGGACCTCGCGGTGGCGTAAAATCATGCTCTGGCTTTGCACGACCTTTCTTTTTGGCCGAAGTGCTTTTTGTTTTAGCTGATACCTTTTGCGCTTCATTCAAGCGAGGCCGATCATTACCGCTCATTTCTTTACCCGCATACGATGTCGTTCGTTTTTTAACTGGCTTCTTAGATTGATTGGTCGATTCATTCACCAATGCAGTTTTTTCTCGTTTTGATTTCAGCACCATTCCACGGCTATCTTTGCCACCCCTTCCATCTGAATCGTCTTCCCTGAATGACGATCTCGACCTTTCGATTTCTTCTTCTAAGTTCTTCTCTGCTCGAACATGCCACGTTTCCATTTTAAGCAATCGTGCTTTTTGGCTAGTCGCCAATGTTGAACGCTGTTCATCTTTTCGCATATCTATACTTGCGAGTGACTTTTCAATACCCTCCAATTGTTGTTTGTTTCTCTTATGAGAGCCGTCAATATTTTGAGCAAAGCCTTTGATGCCGCCTCGCTTCAGTTTCGCTTCAATATTTTTTGCGCGTTCTTTAAATGCACGCTCGTCTTTGCCGTAGTGTTTATCAAGAGACAATTCAAGGCTTCGATTTTCTGCCTCACGCCGACGATCTTCTTGTATTTTTTCATCCAGAGACCATGACTGGAAATCGGCACGCTTAGCACCTGCGAATTGGTCAAACTTTTCGTACGACTTTTCTGAAACCGTTTCTTTTTTCTCGTCTCTTTTACTATTCATATCAATAATACTCTTGTTTTGATCGTCTCGTTCAGATTGCTGGCCTTTGCGTTTCATATCATTCGCCACCGCGCCTAAATGCACCTGAGGCTCGCGATCCATCCCTCTGGCTTCGAAGCTTAGATGCTCAACTTTGACGGAAAGGTCATCACGCATGGCGATACGGTTCATGACCCCTGCCGTGAATTCTCTAAGCGACAACACTTCTTGCTGCCCTCGTGAGGTCTTAACGCCATCCACTTCAAGCTTGTCGTTGCTAAGATCACGGTACTTGTTTTTTGCCCATCCATCCTTTGTGGAATGATCAAAGCCTCGGTCGGTAAAAAGAATATGCGCATGATGATTACGTTGATCTCCATCTCGGCTAGGATTGTGATAAGCAATGTCTACTGCGCAACCATAGCGCTTCATAAGCTCACGCGCCGTTGCATCACCAGCTTCTCGGCGTTGCATAGCATTAAACTCATAAGGGAATGCGATTTCCAACTCTCTAGCCGTGCAGGAATTAGATCGATTTTCTTTTTTCTCTACTGCATTCCATAGCGTTGCCCGGTCGCGATAGTGATCAGGCGCATTTTCTGGCAAATAGATGCGCGTAAACTCCACATCGTTTTTGTATCTGTAATCGTGCGTTAGACCTGTGCGCTCATCATACAGACGTTCACCTGCACGATATGCCGCAGCAGCAACTGACGAACGTCCCTTGCTGCGTTGAATCGTTTTAGCACTCGCATGTAACTCTAAAGCTCGCATGAAATATCCACATATTGAAACACTGTTTCTGTATGCGATATTTTAATTGCTAGCTGTATTTTTGGTAAGCCGTGACAGCCTAAGACAAGGCCGTCTGCTCGCGTCAGCATTGAAGACAGCACACAAACTTTAGTTTGTATAAGTGCGCACTTTCATTATGAAAACCCTACAACCAGAAAAGACCAGAAAATTAAAACGCCACCCTAACGGCAGTCCACTTGTCACACCTTCCACTGTCACAGGCTCATCGAATAGTCTTTGTTTTGTGATTGAGAGGGGCGTTCTATCGCAAGCCATTTACCATTTTATTTATGATGAGGAGTTAAACATGCAATCAAACAAGCCAGATAGACGTGAAAGGTTAGAGCTGGAAATTGCTCAAAAGCAAGCACAATTAAAAGACTTGGAGGCCAAAGACAGGGTTAAAGAGCGAAAGCGTGACACAAGGCGTAAAATTCTAGCGGGCAGTGTTGTGCTTGCCCACATTGATAAGGACGAGGTTTTGAAATCAACAATCGCAGATCTACTTGACGCCCATATTGTTGGAAAAAATGACAGACAGCTCTTTGATTTTTTGCCCTTGGAGGATAAATAAAAACAGGGGCATTAAAGCCCCTGTTTCATTAAATTATAATTTTTTGCCGACCAGCGATCAATCGATAAACCCCATTATCTTACCGCCCTCATCATGCTCAACCGCAAAGTCTCTAAGCGCGTAGTATAAATCGATAATTTGAGTTTGATTGCCTGCCTCCATTAGTACATTGAGCGCAAAGAGAGTGACGCCAATGCCAGCAGCCTCAGCCGACATATCATCATCAAAATAATTCATAGGATTACAAATACGCACCGTTTCAGTTTGATCTAGCGCGATATACATACCGCCATTATCCAGCGTATAGAAATCCCAAAGCCCGCCCTGATAGGCCTCACAAAACTGACCCATAAATCCATAAACCAGTGCTTCAAACTTTATACATCGAACGCCAAAATAATTTGGTAAGAATTCTAGCCTATCGTTAAGCCCTATTTTTGTTTTGTTAATCATGATTTAGTCCTTTTTATTAAGATTAAATTTAAGTGCGATGAGGGGGTTTAACCCCTCACCTCTTTACTTATGTTTCAAGCTGCTTGTTAACGGCTTGAAGCTTTTCAATCACGTCATAGGCCTTGAACATCAAGCGGCTAATTCGCAATAGATCGGCATTTGAAAATGAATTGGTTTCTTTCCAATCTTTCTCACCTGCCTCGTAAATGCGTATTGGTTGCGCTGAGTAGTAAATTCCATGCTCGCCTTCGTGCTCCCATATTTTGACTTTGACCAATCGGTCGGTAAGAACTTTTACTGGTGGTTTGTTATCAGACATTTGTCTATCTCCTTTCAAAAAGTTTTAGGTTTAATGCTTTCGAATTTTCTTTTCACCCGTTCGCATGAACCCTTGCCCAGCGGCGAGCGTCCGAAAGAAATCAGTTAAGACTCGTACAGAGCATCTGTACGAGACAATCAAGGACGAGCGTTCAAATACGACAAAATCTGCAAGAACTTTTGTGGGGGACCGTTTAGAAGGCTCAAGCGACTTGACGCTTGCTAGTCCTTCTTACGGGTAAAAGTACTTGTGGGTTTTTCGGTTTGAAATAAGCTGACAGAGGGGGCTTCAAGCATCGGGACGATGTCTTGATAATTAACGTATCGCTTTAGCGATTCAGAAATGATTTGAATTCCATGAAGGATCGTTACCCGACTGGGACAAAATCCATTCATGGAGTTTGGTGAGCTTGGCTTGAGGGTGCGCCCTCAAGCCTTTAGCGAATAGAGCCTATCCCTGACAAGGGCATGGCCTGAAACAAACTACTCAAACATTGGGTTTGCACCTGCACGACTTTTAAAAGGCACATCTTCATAATATTTAATCCGCTCAGCCCACACAGGCTGCCCCTGACCAAATAAAGCCAATATTTTGCCAGTTCCTTTGCCAAAATAGCGCCCCACCTCTTCAGGATGAAGTAAAGGTGATATTACGTAAGTTGGCTTCACACTGTAACCTTCAGTTTCGCCTTGAGAGCCGCCTGTATCGATCGAGGCAAGCGCTGATTTCATAACCTGATCCATGCCAGCTCTGTTTTCGTTTTGGCTGCTACCACCCGTATAGCTATGCTCAACACGCGCCGTTTCACATTTACCTAACCGCTTTGATACATATTCTTGAGTAGTGAGATCAACATTACCAAAAACCGTAAACAGGCTCGCGTTACCAATAAAGGTCTCCCACCGTTTTGGGTAAATATCTTTTAGCTGTGACAAGTCCTGCCAAATAGTCCATAGCCGAACGCCAAAGCCAGATATGTAACTTGCAGCCCGCTCAATCACAGGCATGTGACCAATCGCTGCGCACTCATCTAACACCATTAATAAGGAAGGTGCATCCTTATCAGGCTTTCTATTAATTTGAATATGTCTGAGTAAAATAGTTAGCATCAACCTCAACCAGCGAGACTGACCATCGAGGCGATGCTCAGGTAATACTAAATAGACACTGGAATTCCAAAGCTCATTGATATCAAAATCAGGTTTTGTAAGCACGTCTTGGATACACACACTGTCTAAAAACTCGGTATTGCGCTGTACGGTCGAAATAATCGAGCCACGTTCTTTGTCTCCTGCTTGCAGTAAGCGCTGCGCCGTACCCGCTACATAATCATCGCCATGTTCCGCGATATTTTGTAGCAAGCGATAAAATGATGGCTGCTTATCATCCTCAGCCTCCCAATGTATCTCTTGCCTGATCTCTTCGTTTTCATCTTCGCTTAGCTCATCATCATAAACAAAAACGGGCGGCTTATACCCGCGCTTTTCACTCTTGCTTTGGCCCTTTAGTATTAATTTCCGAAGCGTGGCTAAGTTCTTTCGACTAGTTGAATAATCCTTAATAACCACAATCAATATCATCTTTATGACAGAACGTGCCGATTCATCCCAATGGGGATCGTTGCCACTCCCCCTGACAATAAGCGCTTCGGCAAAATCCGTAATGTCGTCAATAAACTCCTTGTCATTCGGGTCAAGGTAGAGCAAAGGGTTCATTGAAGCCGATGTGAATTTGGTGATGCCAAAGGGATCAAACACGGCGACATTTTGGCCAAGCTCTTTGGCGCGCCATTCGGCCGAAATCGCCGCATTCTCACCCTTCAAATCGAGCGTTATCGCTGCCCCTTTATGACTTAATAAATTGGTTGATATAAGTGAGACACCCTTGCCCGCTCTCGTCCCTGCAACGGATAAAACGCCCGCATCATCATCATAGGAGAGCAAGACTTCTTCACCCTCCTCATTGCAATGCTTGCCGAATATAAACGGATTCTTGGCGCTCTTAGTCAACGAAAAATGCGCCAATGCTTTTTTAATACTTGTCCATTCAGTGGTTGCAATGGGTTCATGGTCGGCATGTGCGTCGGCATTGCCTCTGGGAAAATATAGTTTACTCATAATTGACAATATGTCCTTGAATCGGTGAATGGAATGATGGTTTGGGGATTGATGGTTTTTTGTTTTACTTCAAGCGCACCTAACACTTTGGAAGCCTCATCGACCTTAGACTTGGCCGCTGCTAATGAGGCATAGTCAAATTGCTTTAGCTTTTGGTTATCGGCATCGCATTTATTTTTGAGCTTACGCGGCTCCGCAATAATCCTATTTTTATTCGAAAGCCATGCGTCATACCCATCATCACAACGTCTTTCCACTTTACTAAAGCAACTCTCCAGATCCGTTCTTATGCCCTTTCGGAAGTACTCTTTGCCAAGGTTTGGCGCAAGCCAATTAATGGCACGTGTTTTAAAGCTTTCAAACTCCGAGATATTCACCCCCGCCGAGCAACTCATCTTTTTCCCAAACATCCACTTTTGGTAATTGCTTGTAACGTCCCATCGACCAGAAGACTCTAATGCTTCGATGACCTGCTCGGCAGTAAAGGTGCTGCCAATAAGGTTCACACAAGCGCCATGTGCATTCATCTCAATCAGCTTTGGATCAATACGTTTGGGCGCAGGCGGAATACGGCGCTGCTTGACCAAACCACACTTTCCATTCTGATAAGCACGATTGGCAGTGATGCTAGTCTTGATCTTATCGAGCTGTCCATTCTTGGATTTCAGTGTAGCTTGAGCCTCTGACACTTTACGTTTTTGTTGGTCAAAGCCATACTTTTCTTCGTTAAGCAGGTGACGAAATACATAACGATTAATGCCTGTCTCCTTTGGTCTTAGAGCTACTGGTTCACCGGTACTATCAACAATCACTTTACAGTGCTGCGTTGAGGCCTTCGTAAATATTGATATTTCTGGAATACGGCCAGCCCGCAAAGCAGTAGTCCCCTGAGAGCGCCCTCTACTTGCATCAGCAATGCTTTGTCCTTGCTGTATTGATTTAACGTGCAGCTGGGGTGTGACTGTGGACGCTCTTGCTACAATCTGCTTCCATTCACTGGGCGTTGGCATTATCACTGCTGCACCCGGCTTAATCCCTCCGCCACTTGGAATGTTTAGTTTCTGAGCCATCTCTGGTGCGCTAGGCTTTGCGCCAAACGTCAGCGCCTTGGGTGACTTAGGGTCAATAGACCTAACGGTGCGACTTCGATTAATAGGCGCTGATTTTTTTGGAGTAGCAACACGAATAGGCCGCGCACTCTGGCAATCGATAACCTGTCGATCAAAGCCGTTAATCTTAATAAGCACCATGTGCTTATTATGGCGGCGACAATGCACGTCTAAGTCGCGCACCACCCTTTCAGCAAACCCAGTGGCTTGTACTGCGCACGCATAAAGTGCGCTGCCTGATAGCCCTTTGCAATCGATATTTAAATCACCAACTCGTCGATCTGAGTATTTTGGCGCACTGCAAGACGCTGCGAGGATTGCAGCTGACAATATAAGAATTCGTTTAAACATAGTAATCACCCCTTTTAATCTAAAATTTCGGCATCTCTGGACAAAAGACTGCCTTTGATTGTTCGTAAACATGCCTGCAATAGCCTGCTGCCTTGCCAGAGTGAACACACTGACCAAGAGCAGCATTAGCACCGATATCACGTTGCTTTTGACAGTCCTTGGCTTTTTCAATCTGCGCAAGCGTCTCAGCTGTCACACCCTCTTTATGTGCCGCCTCATCCTCAGTACCTTTAAGTACAATCTCTTCACGGTTTACTATTCGGGTCGCGATAAAATAGGTTGGCTGAATAGGCTCATAGGGCTGCACCTCAAGAAGCAAACCAATGACAATTAAAAGCATCACTGGCCGCCGCATAAAATAGTCGAGGTAGTAAGCGGGCCAGTCCTCCTTCTGGCCTTTTGCTTTTGGACTAACGTCATTAGTTGGGTGAGTTTTTGTTGGTTGATGTTCTGGCGTAAAATGGCCTTGTTGGCGGTCATCGTTACTCATGATTGACACCCCCTTGGCTGGACTTATTGCCAAGGGCCCGCTCACGCTCTAACCAAGCAAGCGCTATGCCCTCCTCCCACTTAGAAGCACCGCCTACGCGCTTAATACAAGCGGGAGGCAGCGGGTTACGAGCACAGTGAAATCGGCGCTGAAGAGTACGCTTCGAAATACCAAGCGCATTACATATATCGTTAGACGAAACAAATTTAGGTAACATAGCGTTATCCTCCAAAGTTAAGGTTGAGTTTGATTGTTGAGTGCGCGCGCACGCGTTTCTTGAAGCGCCGCAATTTGCATAAGGAGTACGAACCAGAGGCTCAAATCGAGCGAGGCACAAATAGCAAATTGCGACCAGTGGCGGTCTATGTAGCGCCACACGACCACAGCGGGACTGTCTGGTTGATATGCCAAGATAGGCTTGAGTGGAATAACACGCTCGTTCACATAGTGACTGATAGCAGAGGCGGTATCACGGGCATGCTTTTTAGCGAGCCGTAAAGCCTCTTTGGCGTCACCTTCGGCCTTCTGAGCAGGCACAACACTATCGGCAAAGCTGGAAAGGCTTACTTCGATCAGCGCCACAACACTAAGCTCTAATAACGCACCGTAGCTGTCTGCATGGGTGCGCGAAGCATCAGAGTACTGAGACAACATATCTTTTGAATTAAGATCACTCTCCAAAGCACGGCGCATTTTGGTCTGAGTAAGACCGAGGTTAGCCACGATCTCTTCGTAGCGCTCTTGCTGGCTGTCGATTAAAGCGAGCAGCTGACCAAGGGAGCGGAGCGTGTCATCGTAAACTCGCCAAACTGGGCCTCGACCAGATCGTAGACTAAAATCGCCCTCCTCTTCCTGATCGCGTAAATCCAAAACGGTGCCAGCTTGCGACTCAATAAATGCGTGAATAGAAGTCACAGCCTTGTAGTTTCGCTTCGCGGTCGACTCCTTTTGCATTACAATTTCATAGTTGTGGTGCATGTCATGCAAGGCGGCAGCTTCGAAAGTGACACCAATAAATGTCGGTGACAAAGAAGCTAAGGTAGTTAGCGCAACACCGAGTAGATGCGTGCATATAGCCAGTTTGCTTGGCTTGCCTGCTGCCAGCCTGAGGAAGATGGCGAACTGCCATCCCCACACCAACTTAAGGCAACCAAAGACGGACAGGGTCATTGCTGCAACTAACGTGTAATGCACCCAGCCTGTACCGGGCAAAATTTGGTCGAACCCAATACCAGCGGTACCCGAGCTAATAGTTATAAGTAGCGCTACTAAAAATTGACTTGATTGGGCTTGCTGTTGAACTTGTGTTTCTAAGTTGTCATGCGTGGACATGAGTTTTCTCCCGTTGGTCTTGGTTGACGTTCGGGAACAGCTTAAAATTTACGCGAAGAAGGTTTTCACTAAAAGAAAACCATTTTTTTCTATTTTTTCCTAGTGCTTGATTTTTATGATTATTTCAACATTACATGCGGTCTCTCTATGACAGATAAATCGTCTCTGGAATACAGAAGAGCGGATTTTGTTAAACGGTCGCCCTATCTTTATAGGCTCTCGGTCGTCACCGTATTTCGCGACATATACAAACAGTACAAACGCATTGATGATCACCCTCTAGGCGCTCTTAAATACATTATCCAAGATATGGCTTCTTACTATGATGGCCACCCTGACGAACTAAAAGGAAGCTTTAGCAAGAAACTGGGCAATATTCTGTCAGGTGAAACAGAGGGTACTCGCAACGAAGATATAGACCATTTTGAACTCATTGAAGAGTTTTTGTGGCGGCACGAACCCGAAGAAATTTCTATGTTAGAAATTGTCAACGAGGTCAACTATCTAGCTAAGTTCTTCACCTCTTTTACCAAACCCAAGATGGTGAAGCAGAGCCGGGTCGATGCCCGCCTTGATATTGGAAAAACTAACGACACCTATATGGAGGATGAAGGCAAGCTAATCATTTTGAAAACCATTGAAGAGGGGCATGTATTTAAATTCATTCACACTTCAGAAAGTGAACGAAAACAATACCGCCTTACCAAGAATAGACATGTAGTAGAGTCTTTGATCGATAACTACTATTTAGCGATAAAAAAAAGTCGGTTTATCGATGAAAAAATAGCAATTTTATTCAGCGATTCATTGCAATCAGAATTCTGCTTCGGCTGCTATCTCGAAAAAAACAACTTGCTAATCATGAAGCATCACCAGACATTAAAGCCCATGTTTTTAGAATACCTTAAGGCTCAAATAACGATGCCGGGCGACATGGGAAAAGTATCAATTTTTGATATAAAAACAAATGTCGATATTTCTCCGTTCGGGATAATTTCGCCCATTTATTACCCCGAAGATGAGAAATACAAATGCATTAATTACTCTGGACTAGATACAGTTAAGGACATTAGAGAACGCGATTTAGCCATTCAAAAAGCTAACGAAATTTATAAAACACTGCGCGAAAATTAAGTAAATGTTTACCGATAGGGCTATATAGTGTTAAAGATAAAAACAGAAAGTAACAATAATTGGATGGAACCAAATTTATTACATGCTGCTCGGTATTGTGATTTTGACGAGGCGAAAGCGGCGTTAAAAAATAATCCATCATGCATATACGACTACAACGCCAACAAAATGAATGCTCTTCAGGTAGCCATCTGTGAGTTCCATGAAGATATGGCGTTTTTCTTACTCGAAAACTCTAAAATCTCTGCAAGTCATACAGATATATTTGACAGACACGCACTCAATTTAGCCTTACAGATTGGAAGCGAAGAGTTGTGTGGCGCATTGAACACTCGCTGGTGTGAAGAGCGTCGTGCCGAGCTAAACAACCCCGATAAAGTCACTCCACTTTCTCCAAAGCCAAACTAAGCCAACACGATTAGAGACCAGCTTAAGACTCTCTTGAGTCTGACGCTTTCGCTTGTCTTATTCCTGCTGATTTACGAAGTTCCTGTAACTTCAGGTATCCTGCTTCCAGCAGCTCAGCTCGTTCAGTAATACGCCGCTTACGCTCTTCTGGAAGTTGATCCCAGACACGCTGTAAATTTTCGCCTTTAGCCATGTGCTTTCTCACTTATTTTTAAACACGCAGCTCGTTATGCACATGAATACCTGTGAATGCTGGCGTATTTTTTTTGAGTGTAATTTCAACACTCATATCTAACGCTTGCAAACAACGATATAAACGATCAAAGGTAAACCCTGACAGACGACCATTAGCAATTTGAGATACTTCAGGCTGCGTAATACCCAGAAGCTCTGAGGCAGCTTTTTGTTTTAAGCCACGATCTTCAAGCAACTGGTTAATACCCAATGCCAGTTTTACTTTTGCTAGGCGCTCATCACCATTTTTTAATCCTTCAAAAGGATGAGCGGTCACAACTGCACTATTTCTTTGTTCTTTGCTCATGTTCTTCTCTCGCTTTCATCAATCGTTGTTCTATCATTTTCATATCAGTTTTAGGTGTTGATATTCCCTTTTTGCTTTTCTTTTGGAATGCATGAAGCACATAAATCGCATCCTCAAATTTAACGGTATAGACCGCTCGATAAGTATCAGTATTGTAGTTATCAACAATTTCCAATACTGATGCACCTTTAAAGCCTTTCAGCGGTTTAACATTCCCTGCCTTCATACCCATTTGAGCAAGGTGCAGGGAATAGCCCATCACGTCCTGAACATCATCAGGGAATTCAAGCCAGTCACCATGCGATGTACCAATCCATACGACTGGCTTTTCAACGTCATTACTCATAGTTAGTTATATGATATTTCATATATTTTGTCAAGCGGATAGTTTAATAGCCTGAAGTCATTAGCATTTTCTGACCTATAGATACTCTTCGCAATTCACGCCCTCCGCCATCTATCTAGCCTGATAACATTATTCTTGCTGGGCGCAGCAGGTGGCTCGCCATCCACCAAGCTGTTCAACCGCCTACACCATGCCGAATACGCCTCTGCCTGCTCTTCGAGGTAATCATGCTGGTCATACACGCTTGCTATCCCTCGGCTATGCCCGAGCATGACCTCAGCCAAATTGAACGTGGTTAGGGATGAGAGATTAGATCGGCAGGTGCGACGCAGGTCGTGCATGGAGAAGTGTGGCAATTCAAATTGCTTTCTTCGACGAAGAAACTGCATGATGTTGTACGGAATTTGAAGAGGCGCTGTATGCCCCATCACCTCATTTTTTTCAAAATTGGTAAAAACATATTTGCTGCCACTACTTAGATCAAACGCCTGCTGTAAAAACCCTTTGATCTCTGGCGTGATGGGTCTTCGCAGTGGTTTGCCCGATTTCTTGCCCAGCTTGTGGTTTTCAGGGGGTATCGTCCAAACATTTTTCTCAAAATCAAAATGTCTTTTTTCAGACAATCGTAGTTCTCCGTTTCGGCAGCCGTAGATCAGGCATAGCTTTACAAAGAGTTTGTTCTTCTCTGTGATGCGCGATTCATCCAAGGCGATCCAGACCATTTTGATTTCTTCATCAGAGAGCGAGCGATTGACCGAACGCTTTCTGACTTGCAAATCTTCTTTGGCGTAGATGTCCGCTAACGGATTGGAGGGTATCAGTCTGCGCTTTGTGCCAAACTTCAACATCTGTTTTGCGTTCACTAGAATGCGCTCAGCAATAGCAGGGGTTGTCTCTGCCAATTTTTCAAGAATATCTAGCCACTCATGCAGGGTGACTTTTTCCGCTGGCAAATTTCCAAGGCGCGGAAATATATGCAACTCAAACGAGCGTAAAATTTCGTGATGGCCTTTTTTATTTTTAACGCAGTAGCTTTCGTACCAAAGCTCAAACAACCCCTTGAGCGATGCTGTCGCTATGATGGCTTGTCTTTCTAATTGGCGCACAATTTTGGGATTATGGCCTAGCTCTAATTGCTTCCTTAGTCGCAGCCCCTCCTCTCTCGCTTCTTTTAGCGTCATCAACGGGTATGTCCCTATATCCAGTCGCGTTTGCTTATCGTTGTAGTAGTAACGCAGGCTATACGTGACTTTTCCCTTCACTGAGACACGTGCGAGCAGCCCGTCTCTATCAGTTTTATTGAGAATTTTTGATCTTGGTTTTTTGTGGTTGGCTTTAAGCCAAGAATTGGTGATTGTCATGTCTTGCGCTCCAAATCATTGATTCAAAAGCACAAGTACATATAAATTTTAAGCGCTCAGAATCGCAAAATATGTACTCAAATATGTACTTATTTTGCGTGGCTGAGCATGACAAAGGAGGGCTGAGACAGTCAATACGACAAGCTAAGACACGTTATAACTTTTAAGCGCTCAGAATCGCAAAATATGTACTCAAATATGTACTTATTTTGCGTGGCTGAGCATGACAAAGGAGGGCTGAGACAGTCAATACGACAAGCTAAGACACGCTATAACTTTTTGTTTTTACTAACAAAACTGTCGCGGGGTGACAGAGTGTGTCTTACCTGATCAACTGGGGGTGGGAGATGATCGCGAATGTGCGTCGCTGTTGAATTTCGCTAGATAAGTTGCTTTGAGACACCGTATTCAAACCTTGTATAGTACGTATTAAGCT
>Ga0209533_1001155_pt1 | contig 25033 bp, 26 predicted proteins | sample COG_04_FD_184748 | JGI IMG/M metagenome (GOLD analysis project Ga0209533, IMG submission 184748) | Pelagic Microbial community sample from North Sea - COGITO 998_met_04 (SPAdes) (version 2) | ecosystem: Environmental > Aquatic > Marine > Neritic zone/Coastal water | place: Helgoland, sampling...
TGTCCTGAATCAACTTCATATACTTTACGTATTTATTATTTATAAATATAAAAGTATGATGTATACAATACGTACACTCGTGAATTATGTACTTCCGAAGATTAGCAAACGACGCTTTTCAAAAAGTGGTCCCTCTTCGGGTATATCCCTGGCCTCGAACTGCCACGAAACCAGTCTCCTCGAAAATGACCCCTAATGAAGCGGCAAATAAAAAACAACCGAACGTACCACCTCTGATGGATTATGATAAAAGGAATAGAGATAGGTAGGAGTCGCGGAAATTTCTCGAGAAGAGGCAACCATAGTGCAACCAACATAAACGCATATGATCATTCTATTATACAGCACACCTATACCAGATCTATTTGCCAATGAACACCGAAGTCGACTCATCGGAAAATCCACCCTTGTCTTTCGGCAGACAAATCGCATACGCACGCCAGAGGTCCTATCACACCAGCCACAAGTTCGCACAACTCATGGGCATCAAACTGCGATTGCTGGAAGATTTCGAAAATGATGTGATTGTGCCTGAGAAGAAACACGTAGCCAAGATGAACCGGTTCCTCGTGGTAAAATTATCGTACCCGAAAGAAAAAATGATTTGAAAGTTAATTAACATTAGTAATCAATAACATTATTGAAATACACAATGGATTCTGGAGCAATTAATAAACAAACATTACACTATGATTTGCCTGATAAAGCTAGTAAATCATATGAATATATATGCCCTGATTGTAATACAGACCTAATTTTATGTCAAGGTAAAATTAGAAAGGCATATTTTAGACATAACGTTGATAAAAAAGACCCTTGTCGATATTATACTAATCCAACTGAAACACAAATACATAAAGATGCAAAATTAAGGTTAAAAGAACTTATTGAAACAAAAATTATGAAACTAAATAGATATTGTCGTAATTGTAAAAAAACAAATCAGCATAGTATGCCAGAAATTTGTGAAAAATCTGAAATATGTATTGAACATAAATTTGAATATAATGAAAGTAATAAGTTCGCAGATGTAGCTTATTTGAAATATGGCAAAATAATTCAAATATATGAAATATATCAAACCCACAAGACAAAAGAAAAGGATAGACCAGAACCGTGGTTTGAATGTAATGCGGTGGATATTATTGAATTATCTAAAAAAGAAGACAATGATTTAGAAATAACTTGTGTTCGTGATAAGAATTGCGATGAATGTATCTATATGGAAAATTTGAAAATTAATGATTTGGAAAAATGGGTAAGAATTAAATTAGGACAAGACTACAAAAATCCTGAACATGATAAACTTGAATATGATAAACTTAGTGACGAGGAAAAAAGAGAATATAGGATTCCTCATGAAAGATTAGACTTTTCGGCACATAACTGTTATGGAGATGGAGGATGTCACAACTGTTCCGGTGGAAATGGTATAGAAAGTTGTAATGATGGTTTATATGAACATAATAAAAAGGTTTGTGATATATTTGTAGATGACTTAAATACCAATAGAATAGTTGTGTATTCTCGGAAAGGTTCAATAACTGGATATATTATTTCAAACAAAAATTTTGATAGATATGATTATTGGAATAATAATTATTGGAGTGATGGTAGTAGTGGTATAGAGAGTACACTAAAGTTACCTTATCTATATGCAAAGTACTATGTTGGTGAGGGAACCGTTGACATATTTAAAGATTTAATAGTACATTCTTTACACCCTTTCTCATTTAAAACGCCGATTTTATAAAATCATCAATATTGTTATTACACAGTAAAGGTGTAAACTTGTTTATTTTATCATCCTCCCAATACCACCATTTAATTTCTAATAGGGCCTTTATTTGTTCTTGTGTAAATCTATATTTAATTAATTTTGCTGGATTTCCTCCGACTAAACTATATGGTTCTACGTTTTTAACAACGTGACTATTATTAGCGACTACAGATCCATCGCCAATAGTTACACCTGACATGATGGTTACATTGCCCCCAATCCATACATCGTTACCGATAAGTACATCTCCATTTGTGGCTGGATGGCCTTGGCCACTAAACATAGTAAATGTATCTTTATCCCTATGACCGAATGGATATGTAGTAACCCGATCTGGTCTATGGTTACCTCCTAAGTATACATTTACATTTCCTGCTATTGAACAAAAATTTCCTACAACTACTTTAGCATTTTCATTTTCCCAGTGTACAATAGGGGCTCCATATGTATGCTTTCCAACTGACATTATATACTACTTAGTATGTTATTTTATTACGTTATTACGTTATTACTCTTTTAACTTATAAAATAGGCGTTTTAACTGAGAAAAGGTGTAAAAATTACTCATAATAATGGATGTAAATATGTCAATAGTGAAATAAATCCCGAACCCCGGGAGGGAGGGTGCGGGGGACGAAGACTCCTGATCACCAAATAACCACCTTTCTGATCACACCACCAAGACACGCTCCTACTACGCCACCCCAAAACACGTAACCGTAGTTGAAATCAGCAACGTATTTCGTCGTAATCAAACAGTTGTGGCGTCTTCTTTTGGCAATTTCGTATCCCCACAATCCTCCTAAAACGCCACCCACCAGAGAATAAGGGGAAAGATACAAAGTGGGGCGTAGCGGTAACGAAGGAATATGCTTTTTTGCTAAAAGCCCTCCCGCGGGATATTGAGATCCACCTATAGACGGAGTAAATACTGGGGTTCTTTTCGGTGTGTTTCCGGATGTCATGTATGTATATAACATACAAAATGTTATGCGGTGACCCTGAAGGTATGGTTGCCGCAACAGGAAAGTAGGAATTCAGGCGTGAATGAACGGATAACTAAAATAATGACGATCTTACAGGCAACCAATGTCCACATGTTCACAATGAGTTCTACTTGCGATTCGTAGACGTGGTTACACTTATACAGGATATTCGCCTTTTTCATGTTTTTGCGTCTGTCCGCCGACAACGATGTTTTGAGATATTTTCTCTCTAATGCAGTGAGCGGACAGTCGTGAACAACCACGTTGGCGAATGCGTCCAGGGATATGATGATCAACAGGATGATCAGGTGAACGGGATTGGTGTTGAAGAGGATGACGAAGCCCCCGCCGAAAATGATGATATAGTGAAGAATCTGGTAATAGTAGCCTACGAGTTCTCGGGACACCCCGAGGCCAGAAAAGAATCGAAGCGTGGAATTGCTTAGTTGTCGCACGGAATGATTTGTGGGAGGTCCACCTCTCATTGATTTTTTGGTTGCGGGTTTCATTAAAAAATCGCATGAGAAAAATAACCAAAACCTACCTCATTTGAATGACAATGACAACTATACTGGCGGTTTCAATTTAAATATAGCAGTATAGCAAGAATACAATGGTTGGAAGTGTGTATCGAGAACCTGTAAACTACTATTACTATATTCTTTTGTTGCTGTCGCTGTTTGAAGCGTTTGAGGCCTATTTATTTGAAGGTCTTGACGAGCCATGTGAACCGGATGTATCGGTTGAATCCGACGACTCATTCGACTCATTCGTGTCATTTGACACAGACGAATCGGACGAGTCATCCGTGTCCGACGTAATACATAAGATGGAGACACCGATTACCCAACTCAGGAAATCGTTGTTATAATACGCTACTATAATACCAACTACACTGTGGTGGGTATTATAATCTATTTACTCTATTGAATATGTGGTCATACGACGTCCATGATTATGGCACAGTGATCACTTAGGTCGTTCATGAGGGTTCCAACATTTTCTCCGCAAAATGTAGTGTCCACGTATACATCGCTAACACGATTTACGACCCGCGGAGAGACGAAAAAGTAGTCAATGTGACTATAGTTGTCATACGCATCGACCGCTCTATTTTTCTTTCCACCTCGATAATGAGTATACACTGGATTCATCGTGTCGTATCCCCCATCATTCGACGAACTGCTGAGCATATCAACAAATCTGGCGTCCAATGTCTCCAGGTCCCCCGTATGTTTTTCCGCATTTAAGTCGCCGGCAATAATAATATTTTTGGGTTTATGAACCTTTATATCGTGCAACAATTTCGCAATGGCCTTCTCTCTTCCTTCGCTGTTGTCTCCGGAGAAATTGCTCGGGAAATGACAGTTATATAACACAAACGGCTGTCTTGTTCGTTTATCGATATAATCCAACCGAATCAGTTTGGGGTGAATGGTGTGAATCTGAACAACGGCGACGGACTTCTTTACCAGAAACACATTGAACTGAACACGCCCCATTTTTTTCGCACGGTCACCTACTCGAGAAATCAGTTCGTGTATACCAACATCGTCGATGAGCTGTTTGTTTTTTTCCATAACATCGTCAGATACATAGAGATTGTAATCACTTAACCTATCTTGAAGGTGACGGATAGACTTATAAGAGCTTACTTCCTGTAGACAGAGAATATCTGGTTGAAGCTGTTTGATGTAATTGGCTACATACTCGTAATACACGGTTGAACTAACCAAATCGTTGTCTCTTAAACCAAAAAAACGAATGTTCCACGAACATATACGCGTCGTGTCGTCGCGAAAAACATGTTCGGTCACGACGAATCCTATGAATACCAGGATGATCACCAGGAAGGTTGTGTATTTTGTCATGTGTTTTCTATATAGTGAGACAATTTTTTAGAAAACAATGGAAGCGGGTTATGCCAAAAAACAATATTTATTACGTAAAAAGGTTAAAGTTTTAATTTGTCGTACAACTAATGGTAAAAGACGCGACACTTTTAGAAAATGTGCTGAATTGCGATTTATGTAAGTATTATACATGCAACAAGCGCGATTACGCCAGACACATTAAGACAAAGAGACACCTGACGAGAATGGAAGAATTCGAGGAGATTTCAAGCTCAGTGCCGCCACATGTTGGTCGTTCTTACGCACAAGACGAGTGTGATGATTATATACCAATCATCACGGATTCAGCAGGAGAGTGGATAGTAGATACACCACTCCCATCCCCATCCACGCCCCTACATGACTCATTCATACGTGACGAAAAAAACAAAAAGCCGACCAACCGCAGTAAGAAGGGTGGTACTACAACTTCATATTCTCCCGACAATGTTGTAATCCGCAAAATTGAGGCGAATACTCTATCAGTAGACGAGGAGCATGACATTTCAAGTATGTCGGGAGAATCGAGAAGCGGCAGTTGTAGTAGCATGGATAGTGTCCTATCTGACAACCGAGAGCCAATCTACGAATCCATATACACCAACCCAGTGGTTGTGTACGACCACGTACCTGGAGTGTTCGAATATATATATTACTTAGGAGCGTTAGCATTCAACATGCTTACAGACATACTCTTTGAGACACCTACAATCAAGAGCCCCGTTGTTCGATAATTGATTATCTACTTCATGTAAACAAGTAGATAATAATGATAATACTGATAATACTACGGGATCATGTTCCACGAATTATCGCTACTCCATACGGTAGTTTCGAGACGCAAACTATTGTTTGAAGAGTCGTATACCACGTTGTCTGCGTGATTGGTCGTTATGTTAGCGAGTATACCAGAAAGAGTGGTATTGATTGATTCTTCCGTCTCCTGAGGGGTTGTATTCAACATACTCCTCACCGCATTCACTAATAAGCCTTCCATTACTGGTCCAACATCAGTTCCTGACGGAACAGAGGGCTGTTCTTGCGGAGAAAAGGGTATAGGTGAACGCGGTTCACTGTCACTGTCACCACCACCGTCATTGGCATCGTCATTGACATCGTCATTGGCATCGTTATTGGCATCGTCACTGACATCGTCATTGGCATCACCATCAAGACCAGCATCGGATATGTTCTCATCAGATACCTGGTTATTTTCTTGTTGACCTCTATCGATGGATGGTTCTGCGTCAGACACATGTGTTCTTATATCATATCTACAAATGGGACACCTAACGTTCGACGCAAACCATGTTTGAAACGAAAGAGGCATGAACGAATGCCTACAATATCCTATTTGGGTAACAATCGTGGTGGGTTGAAACACTTCCAGCGAAATAGGGCACTGATGATTCAGTGGTTCTTCTATTTCAGAATACGCAAGAGTCGTCGTCGCTTGTCGAATTTGCCTTGTCGTGGGTGCCACAACTACTGGCTCACTAAACGTCCGAAGTAGTTCGTTGGTAAACGTATCAAGAAACGGGGTGGTGGGTTGAGTCTGATTCCGTGTATTGTTATAGGTAGACAATCCGTACGGCTGAGTGCGACGTACTTCTTCCACAAGGTCGTCGAGATAGGTAGATGTGGTCGATAGTGGACTCCATAGTGATGGATTGGTATTGAAATGTTGGTTCGTCGTATTTGATGAACTTCGAATGCGAGCGGGCAAAGATGTGTTCGGTGGATCTGATATTCTGGTTCTGGTTCTGGTTCTGGGACTGGTTCTGGTTCTGGGACTGGGGGGGCTGGGACTGGGTCTGGGTCTGGTTCTGAACGAGCTATCTCCTTCCATATCACCTTGTGATTCACCTGATACACCGTCTGTATTGGAAGCATACGTACTTGGTTCACCTTCACGTGTAGATGAATCAACAGGCTCATTGGTATCTGACAAACCTTCAATGTTGTCTATGTGGTAATACCTATCATTGATGTACGCATAATTCCCTTGTATGTTGTTCGGAACGATTCGCATTGGTTGGCGAGCACGTCGATTTTCGCTGGCACTTGCTCGTCCGTATAGAAATTCAATATGGTTTACAATACTTCGGTAAAGGTCTATATGCGACTCAATGAGAAACCGCGTGTCAGATATATTTGGCACCGCTCGACCATACTGGTGATATCCAGATATTCTCCTGGACAAACAAGATATATTCTTTCTTATTTCATCAAGATGTTTGTATTCAAGTTCGATGTGTTCATAAATACCAATACTTTCAAGATCATTCATTCTAGTAATAATATATATAAAAATTGTTTAAATACATTGCGTGATATACATCATTGAGAATGTCAATGAATAAGTACAAAAACAGGGGTCTGTCTGGGTTGTCTAATTTAGGCAATACCTGTTTCATAAACACCTGTATGCAAATATTGTCGCATACATATGAACTGGGCGAACTTTTTGAAAACGAAACATATATGTCTAAATTAAATAACGTACACGACTCGGCGTTGTTCATAGAGTGGAAAAATCTGAGGAAGATGCTATGGAACGAAAACTGTATTATATCTCCTGGCAAATTTATTAAGACTGTACAAAAACTGTCGTCCATTAAAAACAACCATCAATTTACAGGTAACGCCCAAAACGACCTGCCTGAATTCCTACTTTTTGTCGTTGATGTTTTTCACAACGCACTGCGTCGGGAGGTAAAGATGAACATTGTTGGCAATGAATCAACGAAAAAGGATAAACTCGCAACAGAATGCTTTCAAATGGTAAAAAACATGTATGCGAAAGACTACTCGGAGATTTGGAATCTTTTTTACGGAACACACGTCTCACAGATCCAGTCGATTGAAAATGGCAAAGTTTTAGCCCGCACACCCGAACCCTTTTTCATGATCAATTTGTCCATACCCGTTGACAAAAAAGAACCAACCCTGATTGATTGTTTTGACCTGTATGTTGCGGGAGAAGAGCTGGTCGGCGAAAATGCGTGGTTTAATGAAAAGAGAAAGAAAAAGGAAGACGTGGTGAAAAATATACGATTCTGGAGTCTCCCCACGGTATTGGTAGTCGATTTAAAAAGGTTTAACGAGCGTGGAATAAAAAACCAGAAACTCGTGGCGTTTCCAGTAGAGAACCTCGATCTGTCGCCCTATGTAATTGGGTATAAGAGTCACACATATACATACGAATTGTATGGAGTAGCAAACCACAGTGGGGGTACAATGGGTGGTCACTATTTTGCCTATGTTAAAAATGCCAATGGAAAATGGTATACATTCAACGATACGATGGTGACCGAAATAAAAGATGTTCATACGCTTGTGAGCCCCAAAGCATATTGTCTTTTCTATAGAAAAACAGGATAGTTGTAGATTTATTATCAGTATTTATATATATTAATGCCGACAAACCAAGACAAACAGGATGAATATAATGACGATATCTTCCAATTTGCGGGGAACACCTTGTTTAGTGGCACATCAATCATACTCTTCTTTGTATTGTTGATGACCGTTGCGATTTTGTTTGCCTCTTTAGGAGACACTGTTGGAGATTCCATTTCAAGTCAATCAACTGACGAGGAGAAGACGAGTAATCTGTTTGTAATACTGATTGTTGGTGTTGTCGCGATTATAGCATTAATGGGTGGCATCCGTTACTTTTTCGGTACAAGTGTGTATGCTTCGATAAGTAATTTCTTTGGTCCGGACCCAGAAATAGACGTGGTCATTGATCATAAATCAATTAGCGGTCCTGTGGAAGACGCACCGCCCATGCCTCCCTCTGATGGATATGAATATCCAGACCCGCCTGTTGTTGAACCAATTCAAAAGCAGGTATTCAACATCCCTGGGAATTACTATGGATATGAATCTGCTAAAAATTTGTGCGCGGCATACGATTCCAGACTGGCAACCTATGACGAAATTGAATCGTCTTACGAGGACGGTGGTGAGTGGTGTAATTACGGGTGGTCCGATGGACAAATGGCACTCTTCCCAACACAAGGGTCTACATACGACCAACTACAGAAGATCGACGGACACGAGAACGATTGTGGGCGACCTGGGATCAATGGCGGATACATGAAAAATCCACACGTGAAGTATGGGGTGAATTGTTATGGCGTCAAGCCGCAAATAGACGACGATGAAAAGTTCTTGATGGAGAACGCATCACGATTTCCCAAGACAAAGAAGGACAAGGCTCGCGAAGAGGACGTGGAGCGAATGAAAAAAAACATAGGCAATGTTCTTGTATCGCCGTTTAACCACGACCAATGGAGTCGTTATTAGTGTGTTTATGGCAAATAGGTATCATTTTCTCCCCGATTTGAAAATCGCCAATTTCTGATTGATGTTCCCATTTTGAAACGGATCATCTATGCGATAATATATTTCCGACCCGCTATCGCTGTATAGCTCGTTTCGTACATGTTCTCGCATATCCTCTGTATTGAATATTTTTTTGACCACTCCTTCTCTGTCCTCAACTACCATGTCGAGAACGCATTGAATACTGTTCATGTATGTCAGAAGAATGGTTACCGTGCTATTGGGGCGGTAAAATGGAACATGATTGGTTAGCTCTGTTTCTGGGGGATATTCGTCTATGCGAACCTCGTATTGTATAGACACGTCTTCGACCATGTATGTGGTATGGTCCATTTGATGTGTATAATTAATTGTTATTATTTTGATTTTACACAATAATAACAGTTCATTTATTTATTTTACATCGTTTTTACATTCTTTATATTTGCTACGCTCGTTTACTTTTGGTTTTCCTGTGACCTGTTGTCTGTTTTGTATGTTTTGCCTTTTTCGTCAATTTGCGCACTCTTGATGACGTAGATACATCTACCAACCCAAGCAGTTTTTCATACAGGTCGTCGTCGATCTCCCTATCCTCTACATTGTCTTCTACACCCACGGGATACCGGTCCCGTTTTAGGGAATTGTGATAAATTCCCATGGGCACTGTTTTGTTCCTAAATATTTCTGATACATGTGTATTGTTGTTTACGTCGTCGGATGAAGTAGAATAAATCATGAAAGGCGACACATTGCTCTTCATCAATGTCGAATCAATACGAAACCCGCAACTGGTTATCTCTCCATTGGCTTTCTTACAAAAAACGAAATCGTCCTGGGTGTAAACGGGAACTGATGTGGATGTATCGTCGATTATATTCTTTTTTGGCATATATATTAGGAATAGCGTTTTATTTCAGGAACCATCTTTATTTCTCGGTTGTCCTTTAAATATTGTATAATCTGGGTTACCTGTTCCTCGTTGCGAATAATGTGCTTCAACGAATCTTCTACATATTTAAAACTTAGCGCGGGTGTTACGCGAGACTGTACAAATTTTAGTTTACCGTCGCTAATTTGGAGAGTTCTGTTACATAGCTGTGTATCGAAATTGTCCACGCTGACGATTTTATCTGATAACGCCGTTCGTTTGTCCTTGAGCTGTTTGAGCTTGTCGTTGTGTAGCCTGACCTGATTGTCCAACATTACCCATTCTTTGATGTTATCTTCAAAACTCATTTGAAGTAGTAAGATAAAATATTTGTATGAATCACGCTAATTGCTTGAATTTGCGTGATTATGATTAACGATCAAGTAGCATGTCTATTTTCTAAACTTTCTACTTTTCTTTCCTTTTCTGGCCTTCCTGCCGAATATATTGTGAGCACCTAAAAGGGTGAGGGGGACAGCAGCAGTAGCAGCAATCTGACCGAGCATACCTCCTCTCTTAACCTTACGGGACTTGCCTGTTTTGCGACTCTTGCGACTCTTGCGAGTTCTGCGTTTCCTGGTCCGCCTGCCATATTTGTTATGAGCAGCTAAAAGACCAAAGGGCACGATGGCGGTCTCTAACGCACCCATACCCGCCTTGTGTTTTCTGCGCCTCCTTCCTGCGCTCTGAATGAGCTGAAGAGATTGAGGAGTAGGGGTCTGGGAATCAGGAAGGGTTGTGAACGAGTTTCCTTGGGTCTTGGATCCAATGTCAAACACGTCATTGTATTGCTGGTTTGTGTCTCCATATCTAGCCTCGACGTACTGTGCACCGCCTTCGGCATTGGGTCCTTGGTTAAACGTAGCGGAAGTTGCCGCAGGATTCACACCCTGTGAATATCCGCCCCGCATTCTCTTTCTTCTGGAACCACTGTGTTTTCTATGTCTTTTCATGGATTTCGCCATTACTATACATTTATCACAGATAATTTATTTGGCTTGAGCATTCCTAAAAAAGTAAACAAGCATGATGAGGTTCACGACAACCAAAATTATCAGAGTGACCAGGATCATTAAGACAACGTAAATATACGGTCTAATTTCAAACAAAAGGGTCTCCATGATTGGACTCATAAGTAGTTTTAAGTCGGTCTTAATGTCGTCTCTCTGTAACATATCTAAACATTGTCTGAACAAAGAATTTGGCTTCATACAATAGAAATATAAAAACGAGCTGGTCTTTTGCGTGATAATATAGTTAATAAAATATGGGGATTCTGTAATGGAAAATAGTAATCCAGGCAATATAAGAAACAGTAGCATTGTTATCCCTGAACCGGGATTTGAATTTGATAAAATTCATTTAGCCGATCCCATTGCTATACAAGGCGGTTCCTACTTTACCAAAATATCCACACAGACCAGACCATTGTATATTCAAACACCTAAATGTATGACCAAACAGGGGTTCACCAAGAGTGGAAAGAAAATCCACAACGACCTTGTCTTTAACACTATTGACGAGGTGTTCATCCAGTGGTTGATTGATTTAGAATCCGCATGCGAAGAGTTGATCTACCAAAAATCAAGCGAATGGTTTCAAAATCCTCTGGAGTATGACGATATTCAAAGCGCATTTAACTCGTGTGTCAAGATCCAAAAGACTGGTAATTATATTGTAAGGTCCAACGTAAAACTAAATTCGCTGACGCATGAACCATTGATACGAATTTACAACGAGAGCGAACACATGCTTACCATGGAAGATGTAATCCCAGACACAAATATGATATCTATTCTTGAGGTGAAGGGGGTGAAGTTCACCACCCGGAGTTTTCAGTTGGATATAGAGATGAAACAAGTGATGGTATTGAATAAGGATTTGTTTGAGAACTGTCTTATTAAGCCTTCTCAACACGAGTATCTTCCTGATGTAGATACGATGAAGAATACCCCGAATGAGGACGATGCGATTAATTTAGGGAAGATCGACACCAGCGAGTATGAAAATACATTAGATAATGACGCCGATGAGTTAGTCGTTGAGAATATCCAAGTTGTGGGTGACGCGACCACTATCGATGACCAGACCATGGACCTTGGAGATTATACAAATACCGAAGAAGGGGGTGACGACAGTGACGAAAATAGTTCGAGCGACGACGATTCCGTTGTAAAATTAACATTAGGAGAAATGGTGAGATTGGACGAGATAGATTCCATCGATGGCGACAATATTGCCTCGGCCAATATATTAAGTGACGAAGCCCTCAATTTAGTGGGACCATACGACCCCCCACAATCAACTGGGTCTTTTTTAGCATCTACGTCTACTACTATAGTTGACGGGTTGGAATCGAAAACAGTTCCAGACACAGAATCCGGTTTAAGCAAGGAGAAAGAACTTGTAGAAAGTATACTCGACGACATTAAGCCGTTGGCTATCGACGAATTGAATGAAGTTCGCATTGAAGATACGGTAGACGACACAGATATTATGAAACTAAAAAAACCAAGCGAGTATTATTATGAACTGTATAAGCAAGTTCGCGAAACAGCACGCCAGCAAAAACAAACAGCATTGGAGAGCTACATGAAAGCCAAGGATATTAAGAATACCTATATGCTTGATGATGTATCTGATACGAGCGACGATATTCAGAATATAGGTTCTGATACAGACGAAGAGGACGAAGAAGACGAAGGAATAGAACTGGAGTAACTAGTTAAGGGAAAAATAGAATCATACTGAAATTAACTGGTAGTACCAACGACGTGTATTTCACTGAATTGTATTTAGTATTCTGAAAATTATTTTATCATTAGTTTTATATATAAGATGGCATCTTTACAGAAGATAATCAAGGGAAATGGCGTAGGAACTATTGTCACGATTCTTTTAGTTCTATTTGGCGCTTACTATTTTGCCAGTTATTTGACCTCCAAGGGAGGGTCTGGTTACGAAATGTTAGGAGATTCTCCTATGAATAGCGCATATGCTGACGCTGGTCCTCAGGCTGGTGTTCAGCCTGCTGCTCCTATGGGTCAGAATGAGGTGTACTCCTCGGCTCAAGGCGCTCAGACAAGCATGCCTACTGCTCCTTCGGCATGCTCCACTGCCAGCATCCAGAACCCCGCAGAGCTTCTCCCGAAAGCAGACGGTGGAAATGGAAATGACCAATGGGCCCAATTGAATCCCTCGGGTCAGGGAGAGCTTTCTAATGTAAACCTACTTAAGGCTGGTTATCACATCGGCATTGACACGATTGGACAGTCTCTTCGCAATGCCAATCTACAGATCCGTTCCGAGCCAGCTAACCCCCAGCTATACGTTGGTCCTTGGCAAAACTCTACCATTGAGCCTGATTTCATGCGCCCTCCTCTTGAGATTGGCGCAGGTGCTTCTCAATAAGTAAGTAAGTAGCGGTCACCACCGGTATTGTAATGTAATAAAAATAACGTATTCGCTATACATTATTTTTATTTATTGACTTGTCATACCATGTCATACCATGTCACACAATTTACTCGGTTTGGAACAAGGACTGGTGGGTTTCGCGACCTCGTCTTTTTCCTTCAGCGATGCGGAATGCACGAACGTGTCGACACGAAGGTTCTTTTTCCAGACGGAATACCATCCATTCTCAAGAACCGCCTCGACTGTGCGCAGGGTATGGTCTGTGACGTGTCTCCCAAAATTCGCGTTGTATGTTGATTCCATAATACGTGCCCGGTATTGTTACGTCTGTCGAGTTGATTTGATTACTTATTTGTAGTACGATACATACATGGATAATAAATCATTTTTTTATACCAGACGTAACATCGTCACATATAGAACCATGTGCGTTTACATAATAAGACGTCAGTATACATTAGATCCAAACATATTAGAGACTTGTTGCTTATGTAGTATATAATGGTGGTCATCATGAACTATACAGAGCAATATGCGTTTGCGAAAAAGTCAGCGGAGAAGGCAATTCGAGGTGGTCAGAACATTGTCCTATTGGGTTCGGGGGCAAACGGAAAATCACATCTGATTGATGAACTGAAGACGGAACTCCGTAACTCCTGTTATACTGTGTTGGGCGAACCGATGCGCGGTGCCACCAGCCGCGAATTCGACGAGACCGTTGCGTATTCAAGAGCAGACAAGTGGATTATGGGGACAAATCACACGGAGTGTCTCCACGGTGCGTTGCGACACACCGATTTTGTGCTTGTCAACATGAGCCAGTATGTGTACCCGAAGCACACGAAGCTTCGTTCGGGGAGACGTATTACTGCCTAACAGCAAGTTCGCAAACTAAATGGCGCTGGTCTGTCCGCGAGAAGGATATAATCTCCCTATGTTGTATAGATGTATGCAACGTCTTGTATTTATGATACCGTATACGGAAATTCCGCGGCGATGAAAGGTGGCGGAATGTCGACGGACGATATAGTCAAATTGGTCACAATTAAGCGGGAGTTTTTAGTCAAGGTGTTCGCCACATTACTTACGCAGTTGGGGGTCACGTATTATGTCATGACCAACTACGACCGTGAAAAAGATATAAAAAAACGGGTCCCCAAGACGTGGGTGCTTGTGGTTGCGTCGTTCGCCCTCATTTTGTTGCTGGCGCTCGTGCCCATGAGCATTTACCTGAAGTTCGGGGTGTTTACGATGTTTTCCGGCATTGTGGGCGTTCTGTTTTCGAGTCTCATGAAACTGACCGATCCCAATCTCGTCCAAATGGCAATCGTCGGAACGATGGGCATTTTTGGGACGTTCTTCGTGCTTGGAGCGGGTATGCTTTTTTCAGGAGTCGCATTGGGACTCCGCACAGGTCTGTTCTTATTGGCCTCTCTCTTGCTTCTTATCGTGGCGATGATTGTCTCTTATTTTACGGGCGAATACGCAAGCAGTTATCGGCTTTTGTCAGGTGTCGGACTGGTCCTCTTCTCGGCGTTCGTTGTGTATGACACCAACAAGATATTACAGAAAAATTACTATGGAGATTTCGTGACGGCGTCATTGGACTATTACTTGGACATTATCAATATCTTTGTGCGGTTATTAAGTTTTAATCGCCAGTAAGCATGATAATATGTATATTTGCGGCGATTTCTGTTTATATTTTTTCTACATGTAAAGAAAAGATGTCAGAAATGCCTGAAAAGAAAAAAATAGCCATTTCTCTGGGAGATAATTGCTATCCTTCACAATACGGAGTTAGCAAGGGTTTGCGAACAACGAAAAAGGAAGGGTACAATACCTGTCCGTTTGATCTAATGCAAGGTAATTATAATGGGATGTTAGAATGTATACGAGACGACTTTAAACATTTTACAGACCTGGAAAAGATAACTGTGATTGATGATGGATACATTACTAATCCATATTACTTCTTTGGGTTCAACCACGAATCTCCCAACCAAGGTCATAACTTACATACACACGAGGGGTGGGCGGAAGGCGAACGTCATTTTTCAAACAATGATTGTAAACATTTTATAGAGAGATACAATACCCGTATTCAAAACTTTCGCGATTACCTATCTGATTCGTCTAACCATATTATTTTTATTATAAGTATTTTTTTTCATCCTACGTTAGTACCTCCTGGAGAAACCCCGGATTTTCCCCAATTGAAGGAGGCATTGAAAATACGGTATCCGCATCTTTCATACGAAATACATACCATTCCTGCTACAGAACATCCTAATTATGATATCTGGTATCCCTCGGCAGCAACCAAGGGGTGAATATTAGAACCATGCCCTTTGTAAGGCACACCATACATTGTTTCTGTCCAGACAACACATCAACTATGTCATGTCTATTTTTAATCGCCAGTAAGTATATAGCCCATGCTGAATAATATTTTAGGATGTCTCGTAGTCATTTTTATAGCGATATTGTGTGTTAAAATCTATCTCGAATCTGACGCATACAATTTAAAGTGTATCATTTCATCGGTAGACGGAAACAAGTACTGTGTCAGGGAACGAAAAAGGATGGAAGAAGCCGCCGATTTGTTGGCAGAGGTGACACGCAACTGTAAGATGTTAGTCTACTACATGGGTCAAAAGTATCCAGATGATGAACGTGTCATACGATTGGTAGAAGGATTCAATCCCCAAAAAATCACAGAGACCCTGCCCACAAGCGAATTGACCGCATACAGCGAAAATAAGGGGGAAAAGGTAGCGTTCTGTCTCAACAAAAACAAGAAAACCAACGACACCAAACTCGTTGATTTAGACACGCTGACCTTTGTATCGATCCACGAATTGGCCCATATCATGACCAAGTCGGTGGGGCACAAAGCAGAGTTCTGGGGGAACTTCAAGTTCTTGCTTCAGAACGCGAAAGACGCCAAGATTCATGTGCCAGAAAACTACAAGGAAACCCCGCAGGAGTACTGTGGCATGACTATCACAGACAACCCATACTACGACATGTAATGTTTGTAGCATGAGTTATCGAGATGAGTTATGGTATATTCAAATACATAATGTGATAAATATATAATAAACGATTTATTATATATTATATATAGAATATACATGGATATATACAAAGTTAACTACTTAACAAGTGTAAACAGAATACAAAAAATATACGTTTTCTCTGGGAGTAACCCATCTGATCTGTCTGCTTTGTTTAAAACTGACCCAACTAACGCACTATTTCGCACAATATTTAACGAGGACGAGCGTGCGTATATTCAATCTGAACAGATAGAAGTGGAGTTTTCAACCCAGTCCATCCATGCTGACGATGCTATAGGAACGATTAAATCCAAAGTTATGCATCAACTTGGAAACACGTCGTCAATCGAAGAAATGTTCATGTTTTGTATGAAAGAATATACTGTCAGTATGACCATGATTTATAACGCACTCACGCAAAACGGTCGCATTCAGCTTACGCGAAACAGACTTGACTACTTTTTCATGAATATAGTGAAGGATGTTCATGGAAATCGCATTAAGATTGACATACCAGATAAAAGCGTGTACACGTACAACGACCTGGAGGGTCTGGGGTTAGATGGAAAAAAGGTATGGGTAAACTCACCATTGGGTAAAAGGCACGTGATCCAAGAGAGACAATATCCGTTCGTTTGTAACCCTTTTGATTTTCGCCAAGAAGACGCGACTGTCGACAAGATAATTCGCGAAAATATATACACTCTGAACAACAATCTGCTTCTTAGTGGCGGCGGTGTTATTCACAACAACATTTACTTGTGTCTCGCCAAAGATATATTGTTGTATCGCGACATCCCCTCGGTGATACACATTTATTACCCGCTTCTCTATACCCGCGATATCCGTAACATCGACATGCTGGACGATGAACGCCCCAAACTAATTGAGGAATCAAAGCTGAAATACACACCAGCCATTTTCGAGAGCGTCGACCTTTTTTACAACATACATGGCAAATCCGAAAACAAACTTTCGTACGTCAGCAAAGGAATCCGCAACATACAGCTGGTTGTTCGTCAAATGTATTCTCTCAAGATCCCCACCGACGTATTGTTCAAGATATACCACGCTTCCGTCGACACCCCGTTTGTAAAATACAATCCTGGCGACGGCCAAGAAAAGCTGATTCGTCTATACGCAAACGAAAAGAGCGTAGACGGCAGAAAAATACCGTATTTATCAAAATCCAAAATACGCGGGTTCGTGAAAACGGTGGTACCTCGAGGACACTCCGTCGCTATGTATTTCGAAGACTTGAACGCACAGTGCATTGTCACAGAACAGGGCGATATAAGCGTATCCATCTCCTTTTCTGAACCTGTCAGCGAAAAACAGTTAGACGACCTCTTGTTTGCGAAATTGAACCCCAAACTGGAGTTGTTTCGCGAGTATCTTGCACAACATGGCTATGCCATAAGTATATACAATGGCCTTTACCACAACACAACAGATATAAAGGACATGTCGTATGAATCGTCGATCTACATTAAAAAGCCCATCGATCTGAAAAACATCCACGGATGCGTTTCGAGCATTTTTGTCGTGGAAAACGACAACATCAAAGAGGGGATTGTTGCCCGGTATAAAAGAGTCGCCAATTTCAACCAAATGACGAGCATGGAGGCATTTATCGTTGAGAAACAAAAAGCAGGCACTGATTATCGAGACATTGTTGTACAACTGGTCGACGTCTACCCCGATATCACTCAAAACGACGCAATTGATCTGGTTGGAAAACTCGCAAGTGAACTACAGGTGGAGCGAGGAGTGCGAAAGAATGTCATAGATTTAAAATCGAATCCTGGGTTCAGAACGCAAATCACATTTAACGCTATCTCCAGTGAGGTAACGGTATCCATAAAGGGCATAGACGATATACAATATCTCAGACTTGTTCCGATATACATCGATACGTTAATACAACTTACCCAGTTCAAAACAAAGATGGGGGTTATGCCCAAGACCATTAAGGCGATATGCGGCACACGCCACAAGGAGAACGTTGTGTTTGACGAGGTTGTTCCCGAAACTGACAAATCATACAATGAACGTGTAGATGCGGATGCGGATGCGGATGCGGATGCGGAAAAAGACCAAGCGATTGAGTCTGGCGAAGAGGTGGTTGGCGATGATGTCGAACCAGTGGACGATTCTGACGATGGGTCGGAGTACACAGAAGACGCCCTGGATTTGTTTTTCGGAGAAGATGAGGAGAGCGACGAAGAAAGTGAGACCTCTGGCGAAAACAAACCAATGGTTGCGGGCGGTGAACCCAGTTCTTCTGTCATGAATAACGACGATAACGACGATAACGACGATAATATGGTGCGAAACATCGAAGGGATGAAACTCAACAATCCGTATTACTTTCAGAAAAGAATGCAAGACAGAGATCCGGCCTTGATTATGACCGAGAAAAAGGGAAAATTCAAGGAGTATTCCAGAATATGTCATGAGAACGTGCGGAGACAGCCTGTCATTTTGACCCAGGGAGAAATGGATAAGATAAAAAAGAACCACCCAGAGTTCTTGCGAGAAGACAGAGATGTCATGAAATATGGGTCTACGCCCGACAACCAGTATTACTACGTTTGTCCTCGTTACTGGGATTTGAAGCGAAACACATTGATCACCCCCAAGGAGATAAAGGACAACCAACTGGAGGACAAGATAATCCCACTGAAAGCAAAAACAGTTCCCGACGGCAAGTATATTTATGAATTCAGCAACCCTGCGGACGGTTCGCAAACACCTTATCCAGGACTTATCCCTGAGAAGCATCCTGATGGACTCTGTCTTCCGTGTTGTTTTAAGAACTGGAAACCAGACAGCCAGGTGGAAAGAAAGAAACGCTTGTGTATGGGGAAAGAAGTGGCAAAAAAGACCAAGACGGAGAAGGACGACTATATACTGGGTCCTGGCAAATTTCCTCTCAACCAGGACAAGTGGGGATACCTCCCCACAAACATCCAATCAATCTTAAAACACAAACACACGGAGTGCGTGGTTGGAAAACCGTGTGTGTTGCGGCATGGAGTGGAATATAGTAAAACCCAGTCTTTTGTCGCCTGTATATCAGATGCGCTTTACTACGTAAAAAATGGAGGCACCGTACCTACCATACGGGAATTGAAAACCAAAATTGTGTCTACGCTTACATTAGACAATTTCATTACGTATCAAAACGGCAACTTGGTGACAGAATTTTATAACGATAAAGTGGTCGTTCCAGACACACAACCCAAGTACAGGGAAAGTCGTCTGTATGCCAGAACCAGAAACGACGAGTCCAAGGTGAGGTTCTTCAAGAAGGCGTGTAATTCCCTCGAACAGTTTGTGAAATTCCTCGAAGACGATACCGTAGAGATAGACTATACCTATTTGTGGGATCTCGTTAGCACACCGCATCCGTCTCTCTTTGAAAACGGTATCAATCTCGTGGTGTTCAAATCGCCGCACACGGACACAACAGACGACCTGAATGTTGTATGTCCTACCAATCACTACACGTCTCGTATGTATGACCCCCACAAACCAACTCTTATTTTATACAACGAAGGGGAGTATTTCGAACCCATATACACGCTCATCCGCGTGTTCGATAAAAACAACAAGGAAATCAAAGGGGTCATCCAACTATTTAAGGACAGCGACGCAAATCTGAGTCCGGAAATCAAATATATATTTGAACTGATCATCAAACCGTTCTACGAGAAAATGTGTAAACCCATGGCCAGCATGCCGCGCATATACAAAGCAAAACACCCCATTTTACTTGATAAACTCATTGAGTTGTGTATCGAACATCGGTATACTATCAAAAAACAAGCAGTGAACCTTCAAGGCAAAGTGGTCGGCCTTTTTGTGAAATTGGCAACCGTTGACGCAACAGGCGTGATCCCGTGTTACCCCTCGTCCATCAACAATACCTACGAATACGATTTCGTGGTAGAAGACTACTTCTGGAAAGACTACCAGAAAACCGTCCTGTTTCTGCAGAACGTGAGAAAGGATACCCAAGGACTTATCCCGTGTTCGCCAGTATTCAAGGTCATCGAGGACGAGGTCATTGTAGGAGTCATCACAGAGACGAATCAATTTATACAATTGTCGGTTCCCGAGCCAGTATCCAATGTAAACGACAATCTCAAGGATATGCGAAACAATAATTACGTGGTGAACAAAAACGCATCGGCACTGAAATCTACAGACGACGTGATTGTTCAAAACCAGGGAGTGGACGAGGAACGCGAAGTCTTCGTGAAAAAAATTAGACTGGAAACGCGGTTCTATGAGGCATTTAGAAATACAGTAAAGGTCTTGTTAAACGATACGGACAATACGTCTCATCGCGATGTTATCGAAGCCAGCGTAGGAAACATCGGAATGATGTATTCGCAAAAATTGGAGGCGGTGGATACCCAGTTGCGGGAGTTGGTGGGCAACATGGCTATATTTGTGAAGGACTACAACTACAACTTGATTAACGAGATCCACACATGTATCACCAAAACGGACGACAATAAATGCAAGGCTGAATCTCCGATATGCTCTGTCGTCTCCGACGGAAAATGTCAAATTGTTTTGCCCAAGACGAATTTGCTGAACGGAATCGACAACGAAAAGAACTATTTCCTGCGCATGGCAGACGAACTTATTCGGTACAAACGCATTCAGCAGTTTATGTTTCGACCGCAGGTGTATTTATCGTTTGGAAAGGTGGACTATTCCATCAACGACGACGAAATGGTTGTATTACAATCCACGCTAACAGATGATTTTTTCGAAAACCTATACGAAACACACCCCAATCCATTTGTGATGTCTAATACATATGATATCGCACACCCGAGTGTTGCTGAGGTATACAGCAACGAGGTAACAGTATAATGTTGTACATATTAAGTAACGAACATAGTTATTATTAGATTGCAGAAAAATATGAATAATAACATAATAATAACATACATATAGCGTGTATATGAAAAAAGAGATTCAGTACTATCTGATACACGGTCCAGATGGTTCCAGAAAACAGCGCATGATCGACGAGTTTGCCAAGTGGGGATTGGACAACAATGAGGTAAAATGGATACTTACCCCGAACAAAGCTGACATAGACGACGAATTCCGAAAGAATGTGCTTTGTCAAGAGGAATCAAGCGACGGTGTGAATGTTATTCCGGCGGGGTGTGGCAATGTCACAAACGGTCAAGTCTCCTGTACATACAAGCATTATTTATGCATAAAGGACATTGTTGAAAATGGACACGAGTATGGTATCATAATGGAAGACAATATTTTTTTCACGAAAGATATTCCAACAGCTGTTGAAAATTATATGAATCAGTTGCGAAAGTATTACCCTGATTGGGACGTGGTGTTCGATTCAAAATGGCGTTCTTATCTGAATATAGACGAGGGCGGTACTATGGATCATATACATGTATATCCAAAATACAATGAAATAACCGCGCGATCGTTCGGGTCGTCCAGACTTGCGGGGTTTTATATCATTACGAACAAGTGCGCAACCGAATTGTACAAACATTATATACCCTTCAATCACTCGCCAGATTGGTGGATGAATATATTATTTCGAAAACTGGATACAGACGTCTACTGGACAGAGCCGGCGTTCACTAACGAGTACCCGCATGTATCAACCGTCTACAACTAAATATAAAACAGGTTGAAGTTATTATCTATCTATAGATAAATAATGACCAAGAAGAGCGAGTGTACAGGGAGAAAGTTGGAGAATTTCGGGAGAAAACACTTGACCTATATTAACCAGATATTCGGCGATACGGGGGTGAGAGAAATCATATCCGAAGTATACCCAAACAGCTGTTACGAGTTTCGCGTGGAGAAGGCAGGTGTCGGATTCGAACAAGATACCGACCACCATATATTGTACGACAAAAACAAGAAAAAGGTAGTGTGTAGCACAAAACTGAAGTGTAACGGACAAATATGTCAAGACATACGCAGAGACGTGAACGATACGTTATGCCAATCCTACTCGTTGCTTGTCTACTTTAACAAAAAAATGCCAAAGACCCGAAAAGACAGACAAATGGCTATGGTGGAGATGTACCGCGAGATCTTGGACAACCGAACATTCACCAAAAAACTGGACGAGGAAATCATTTCCAACAAGGACAACAAGGGGTTGTGGACAGACTTTACAAAAGGCAGAGATGAGGAGGAATCGCTCGTGATGGACAAGCAAACCATACTGCGTAACCTGCGGGATGTCTTGAATAGATGGGAAGAATATGGTTACATGTATTTCATAGGAAAAGGCAATTGCCAATAACCATCGTAGCAACTTGTACGTGCAGCGGTTTCCTCACAATACACTCCCCACTCCTCGCGCATTTTTTGTTTGAACGCGACGAAATCTTTGTCCGAGTCGGGCTCGTATTGTTCGATTTTTCCATCACCCCCAACATAATCAAAATAGTCGTAATGTTTATTATCGGCTTTGCTGTACATGTAACACTGAATAGTGATACATGTTTGGTCGTTATCATCCAGATTTTTCAGTTTGTGAGTTTGATTTAGTCCGCCACCTAACCACGTAACGTCGTCTTTTTTGAAATCGGCTACACCAAACGGAGGTACTTCATCAGGCTCGTCCGATAAAAACGGATACAAACTCACGTTAATATTACCGTGTAGAACGCGTATAATCGCATCAGCATCTGCGTGATTATGGATAGGCGAATAGTGACCCACTGGCCATATTTCTAACACGTATGGTATACCGGGAGAGTCGCCGTCGTTATCACCCAACGTAATACGCAGATAGGTTTCCTTGATATTCGGGACATCCGGGTTAAACTCGTCCTTCTTGGACTGAAGTGTTTCGTAGCACCAACACCCAGGCGTGGCGATACTATGTTCAATTGCCTTTGTGAAATCGGGGAAAGACTCGTCGTCTAACACGAATTTTTTACCCGACACACACCCATATAGCATACGCGACACAGAAGCGAGATTCGCTGATGGAAGATATTTCGCTTCTGCGATGTCGTCCATTGACAACTCGTGTGTTCCCTTAATCATGAGAGGAACGTATACGTCGATCGGATTTTTCAGTAAATGGTGAGGGGTGATACCAGGGTCCTCTATGGACAGTTTCGAAATACTCTCCATAAAAAGCTTGTTTGTATGCCAGGAAGATGGGTCTGTCCATGGAAACTGGTAATGATACTTATGCGTGTCTATCCGCGCCTCGCCCACTCCAACAAAGATCCGCTGGTTCTGCGAGTCAAGACTTATCCAGTAATATATTCCATCTACATGTTCTATCCCGCTCGTATTGTCCTTATCTATATACGTCTCGCCCGAACTCATACGTTTAATTATCACCGACTGTTCGGTCAACAGAACCTGTAGTCCGTCGTTCGTATCCGAACAACATAAGTCAAAACACGCTCTGGGTTGTCCAGGTTGAACATAAAACGCAAATATACACTGTCCCTTTACGGTAAGAGGTATATTTGTCCTATCATAACCCGTGCTGTCGGATGAAAATACCCGATTCTCGCCAGTGTTCATACATGAAAGTATACCAGACATACACTATCTTCAGAATAAATAGATCCATACGGTCTATTTATTTTAATTATTCTCACTGTTCACTCATCCGCTCTTCTTGTGAACAACGTACATATAGCTTGTGTTCTGATAATAATACCCGCCAGAGGTTTTCACCATAAACGTTTCAAATCCTGGCATCGTCTTCATAATAAAATCGATGGATTTCCAGTTATCACCGACTCCAGCCCCAATATCCTCCACGACGAACCATCCATCGGTATTCAAATTGTCCAGCGCAAACAGGAGGGTGTTGAAATTAGCACCGATAGAATGTAGCCCGTCATCAATAATCAAATCATATTTGTGTGACCCGCCCAAGTCTGTTTGCATGGATGTAAAAGACTCGGGGTTCATTTGGTCCACAAATGCTGTTTTGATTCGGTCCGACTGAAACAAGATGTCTTTGTCTATATCCGCGCCGTAAATAGTGGAATTTGGCAAGTAATCTCGAAACGCGAAAATGGACGCACCAGGACGACCATCCTGACCCATACTCGAGACAAGACTGGGATTGTTTGTACCAAGTCCAACTTCGAGAACGTTTAATGGATTGTTTCTTCCAAGTATGTCAAAAATATGAGAATAAAGGATGTTGTAATTGTGGGTGGTGGATTTGTCGGACATGTGTTGTTCAAGCAGCCTGCCCAAATCGTCCTGCGATGGATTTTGAAATGTAGTAACATCCACAATAGGGAACTCGGACCCAGCACGTCCAAGAAGCTGGTTCAGTCGCGGAATAAATTGAGCCGCTCCATCTACCCACAACTGTGAATACTCTGAATCATTCATTGAGGCCGCCCCAAAGACAGGTTGTAGAGGCATGATATTACCAGACATATGTGACATATGATTATGAATAATACACAATATATGATTTTAAGTTATTATTGAGACTAACATAAATTGTTCCACCTTGTCCACCTTGTCCACCTTTGGAAAAGGTGGAGCCAAACCCACACGGGAGGGGTTCGGGGACTGGTCCCCGGGTGGAGCCAAACCCACACGGGAGGGGTTCGGGG
>Ga0209533_1001158_pt1 | contig 24982 bp, 31 predicted proteins | sample COG_04_FD_184748 | JGI IMG/M metagenome (GOLD analysis project Ga0209533, IMG submission 184748) | Pelagic Microbial community sample from North Sea - COGITO 998_met_04 (SPAdes) (version 2) | ecosystem: Environmental > Aquatic > Marine > Neritic zone/Coastal water | place: Helgoland, sampling...
TGTGTAAAGAAACCCCTGTCACAGTATCGGAACTTACTAAAAAGGAGGTTACAACCGCTAAAAAATCCAAGGCCAAGGTAAAAGGAAGGGGTAAAATATTTTTCAAGAAAACTTAAAATATTATTTTTAAATTTTAAATAATATTTTGAGAAATTAATCTTTAAAAGTTTTTTTCATGACCACCTTCTTTTTTTGGCTTTATTTTTTCATCAACATTTTTTAATTTTAATTTTTTCCTGTCCTTGTCTTTTGATATCCTGAGTTTTTCTATTCCAGCATATATTACACCTCTAGTTGGTAAATCTTCCCTTTCTATAGATGTATCATAATAAACCTCTCTTTTCTTCTTTGGGTTATATTTTATTAATCTATCTTGCAATTCTATATATTTATGTATTTCATCTTGTATAGCTTTGCTAGTATACAGAGTTGGTTTTTTTTTATCTTTGAAAATACCTAGTAATCTAAGACCTTGAACTAATGTATCACTTCTTGACGATTTACTCATTATAAGAATTTCGTCAGTAAGATGCTTGGAATAATCCTCGCTTACGAATGACAACCCTCTACTTGCTATATTACCTGATACAAATACTACATGGTTGTACTTATCTGTAAGCATTGTTATAACTTTAGAAAGACGTGTTTTTTTATCGATATTTCTAATAATTTTACCATCCTTTATTAATGTATAACCATCAGAGTTAAATACACAGCATATAACACCGGATTTAAGCTCTGAAATAATTTTTGCCTTATCAATCTGAATATCTTTAGTTCTAGTAGTCTTGTGTAGAACCAAAGATCTTTTCTTTTTAAAAATAACTTTATATGGCTCAAATTCTGATTTAAATGATGTATCTATTTTAATTTTATCTAGGCCTATATAGTCGGGACTAACTGGTAAAACAATTATGTTGTCCATATCCACTTTAAATAAAGTCGTTATATTCGTAGCAGATACATATATAGTCTGAGTAGTGATTTCTTGTAGTTTTTTATACGACTTGTTAAATTTGGCATCTGCCTTTTTAAAAACCATATCAGCTTCATCTACAATCAGAGTTATAGATTTTACACCCTTTGTTTCAAGCTCTTTTAGGGTCTTGTCAATTCTAGAAGCACTTCCCAGAGTTATATGAAGTTTATTGTCGTACAGCATTTTTGGATTCATTCTACCCTTTAATTGTTCAAGATCATTAATACTATTTCTAAGCATAATCAATACATGGTTTCCTTGTTTTAATAACTTTCCAGTTGTTTTCAATATAAATGATGTTTTTCCAGATTGAATTTTCCCCATCACTATAAAATCTTTTTTTGGATTGGACATCACTTTATTGGTATGCCTGTTTAAAGAGGGTCCTTCGGGAGATTTAGATTTAGATTTAGATTGTTTATTCGGAGAATGTGCCACGCGTAATTTTCCCATTTTAGCTGCAAGTCTATCCATTATAATATATACAAATATTTTTTTTTGTATTTCAAAGATTATATTTCTCCGGCTTTCAGTAGTTTTTTATGGACTGCTCCACCCTTCTTTATACATCTCCCAGTCTTTGGATTGATAATCTTGTCTTGACCACACCTGACCTTTTTTTCTTTTTTAGGAGAAGCCCTCCTCTTATCTTTCTGAAAATCAGTGCGAGTAAATTCAGGACTTTTACTCTTACTTTTGCTTTTTACCTCCAAGCTCTTTGGGGATTTACCCAGCTTAAGTTTTGCCAGATCCTGTAATGTTCGGATTTTAAATTTTTGCTCTAAAAAGACCTTTATATCTCCCTCTGCAACTTCTTTGTCAGATTTGCTAACAACACCTCCGTATTTTACAAGTGATTTAACTATATCAATATTATCCCCTAGTATAGCTAACCTCATTATATTCATTTTCCCGACCCATGGGTGTTCGACGCTAGCATTGGGACTAGCCCCTTTTGAAAGAAGAAAACGAACCATATCCTTGTTATCCGCTCGCACCATAATACCTAATGGGGTGCTTTTACCATTTGATAAATTTATATTAAACCCGTTTTTTATCATGTTTTCCGCTTTGTCCTTTCTGTTTTTTTCAAGATGCTTTATAAACTCATTGAATAAACCCATTTGATATACAGCAAGAAAAAAAGGAGATATTTTTTTATACAGTATAGTTATATGGTAAACTCTAGATCCAAGAAACCAAAAAAACCACAGATGCTGATAAAGTGGACGGAAGAACCTAAAAAAATTTTAAAAAAACCAGGTGATGTTAAAAAATCCGTGAAAAAGGTCAGGTTTAATAAATCTGGTAATAAAGTACTAGAAACATATTCAAGATTTGAATATGATAGAGCTCCCGAGAGAAATTAAATAATAAGTAACAAAAACGTATCTGTTACTTATTATACATTATTCTTCTTCACCTTCGTTGTTAAACTCTAATACTAGCTTGTTGTATTCAAATATCAGCTTATTATGATCTCTCACAAGATTATCATAATCTACCTTTATCTTCTCCATATCACTCACAGGGCAACCCCGTAAATTATTAAAGGCATTGTTGATTTCTCTGATACCATCCTCTTCTAATACAACTTCTTCGCCAGACACAGTTAATATAGTTATGCTTGTGTGTCCGTCTATCCTTTGTATAACACTCATTACTTGTTATTTTATTATACCTTTAAATTATTGTGATTTCGGCACTCCTATTATCACTATCCTCTATTTCTTCCGTGCTAGTGCTATTAAGCCCGATAGTTCCTTCCGTGCTAGTGCTATTAAGCCCGATGTCACCATCGCCTTCATTATAATTTTTGAATACCATAAACTTTACAGAAAAATTTAAATTAGCAAAAGATTTTAAATTTATTATACCTTCTAATAATGGTTTAATAATTTTTGAAATCTTATTAATTATATTAGTTATACGCTTCAATGCCTTTTTTATCATTTTCACTATCTTTGAAGTATTCTTTATAATATCCCCAATGTCTTCTACCCCGCTTTCTATAGTATCTATTATATCAGTTTCTTTGTCAATCTTTTTTACACGTTCGTTTATTTTTCTTTTCGCTTTTATGACATTTTTGTAGCTATTAAGACTATTATTTTTTTTAAATAGTTTGATCGACCTCAGTATCTTTTTTTCTTCCTTCATCATCAATTCTTGTTTGTATTTTAATAGCCTCGTTATTCTTAATATATTATTTATCTCCTCGATCGAAGATTTTCTCTCGTCATTAATTCTCTTTCTATGGCCGCGTTCAAGTATGCTGTTGATTCTAGATATGTCACATTTTTCTTCTTTTTCCCCTCCCTCCCCTCCTTGTATTTTAAATCATTGACAATATCTTTTTTGGTTGTTACAACTTCTCCGCTACTTAGATCATCCATAGCTAAATTAAGAGCAGACATTACTTTTTTTAATTTTTTAGAATTTGATATGACAAATCGTTGTTCTTCCATATATAATAAACAAAGATATTAATATAAAGAATGGCAAAGATATTGAAAAGAATGGTATGTATATTTTGCGATAATCCTGTGCTACTTGATTTTTATCAAGACAAGCAAGATATATTATTTAGATTTATGGAAATATTCAATTCCTCCACTAATAGCGATACTATGCATTTAAGAATATCTGAAAGAGTAAATGAAATAGTTTCTCGTGTAGTAAAAGAAAATACAGAAAATATAAAAGAAAATCTTCAACACGAGCATATTCATTCACAGGATGCTACAAGAAATATAATAAACGAGAGAATGCGAGACCTGGAACTTTGTATAGAATCTAGAAATTTAAAGAACCAGTTTATTCCAAGTATTAAAGGAGCATTATCAGAGGATAATTTATATGAAGTTTTGATGGATGAGATGTCGGATGACTGGGAAGTTATAAAGACAACCACATCAGGCTCTAAAAGAGGTGATATATTTTTAGAAAATGACTGTGTAAAAATAATCATAGATTTAAAAGACTATTCGTCTAATGTCCCAACTAACCAGGTGGATAAAATTAAAAGAGATGCAAGCATGCATAATTGTCATGGTATATTAGCATCTATTAATACCAATATAACAAAACACCGCGATTATACATTTGAAGTATCGTCTGATAAGATATTAGCATATGTTTCAAAGGGTGATATAGTAAGTAAGATAAAATCCTGGGCAAATCTTATCCTTTCTCTGGAAAAAATGCTAAATAATAGCTCTAATAAATTAGAGATGACAAAAAAAGACATGGAGTATATATCAAATGCTTGTAAAAAGTATGATACCAGTATAAATAATTTCAAAGAATTTTTACAGGATAATATTAAAAGATCAAAAAACGAGTTAAATAAAATGAAAGTACAAAAAAATAATGATATATTACTATTTTTAAAATCAAAGATGTCGTGATAAAAAAATTGAAGAAATGTACCTGGTCTTTTCAAGATAGATGAAAAGAATTTTAGATTGTGACACCGCCGAGTCTTTTAAAAAAAACAAGATAACTGAGCCCGAATCTATAGATTGGGTTCATACATTATTAAAGGCCGGGACTGTATCAGTAGAAATAGATAATGTAAATAAAAAATACAGTATAATAAACTATTGTATAGAAAAGGATGATTACGAATCAATCCGTGTTTTGAGACACGGGTGGGGGAATTTTAAACACGAGCTTAGCATAAATAGTGTAGTTTTTATGAAAAAGATAGTTGAATGCAGATCGTCAGCATGTTTCGAATATTTCAAGTCACTAGGATATAGATTTTTACCAGATGAATATTATAATGCATATAGAACATTTGGATACTCATACGTCAAGTAAGTAAAAAATTGAATATTAGCATTTTTATATTTAAAATTAATGAATGGAAACTGGAGAGATAAAAAACCCATGACTAAGAAATATAAACCAAGTTCCAGATTAAACCAATCTCATAAACCAAAAGAGCAAAAAAGAGAAGTGCCGCCACCACCGTTGCAAAAAAAAATACCAGATCTTCAAGATCAATTCACAATGAAATGCAAGACCCATAATGAATCGTTTTTTGGGGAAATGTGTGACAAATGTAAAAGTAAAAGTTTTGACATGATGCTGGGTAAAAAAATAACGAGTGTAGAATATATAGGTGGTTTACACGGTGTAAAAATTACAATGGACGATTCGTCATGCTTTTCTATATTAGACGGGTCGTGTAAAATTTTCAAAGAAAATATAGACTGGGCAGATTTTTAAATGAAAAAAAACAAAAAAAATAAGCAAAAAAACCCTTGATTTGGATTAAACCTTTCAAGGGTTTTTTTGCGTTTACTATTTAAAGATACAATTCTTAAATATTTAAATGAGTAGCATGGGTTTTAAAATTAAACATATTATGAATAATGGGGCTCCTGAAAAGGAGGTTAGAGATCTTTTGGATGCTGTAAAAAATGATAGTTTTGGAGAATTGTACGCGGAAGTAAAGTCCTATAAAGTTTCTTACGATAATGCAACTGTAAAATTAAAATTTGTAGATACAAAAGACAGATATTTCACCCATATGCATGATTTTTTAATTAGCGGGCTGTTGTCAGAAGGGGCAGATGCTATTGAAAATAATGACAAGCTCCAATTTCTTACCAATGCGTATAGCGGATTCGGAGAAAATGATATTATAGATGCTCTTAATAAGAATATTGGTAATTTCAAAAATGTTCAAATTATGTACTTGTGGATTGCACCTATTTCCAAATAATATTTAAATAGATACAAAAATATATCTATTTAAATTTCAATCATCTCTTTTTTATAACTTCTATATGCTTTGATTTTGGAAGCTTTGGGTTTCTTGGCTGTCTGAGTGGTTTTTCACTCATATTCCAATATTTCTCGTCACAGAGCTTGTAGTCAGGGCGCTCGGCACCCTTGTACCAAAAAATCTGATCAGTTATTTTATTAGATCTGGAATTATTTTTTATAACCATGCACCCGTAATCTTCCGTGAGACTATCCATAGTTTTTGAAAAATCATCATATTTTTCAAACATGCCAGCATAATTTTCGTGAATACGTCTTCTGTTCTTAACAATATTTTCACGGAGAATAAATGTAAAGTCTATGTTAGTTCTGAGTTCTGGACCAATACCCATGGGATATTGCATAGTCAATATAAAAAAGATATTGTAATGCCTCCCATTCATAAAAATACTTTTTATATTTTTACTCTTTCCCCAGCTAGACGAATCGTGTAAGCAATCATCTAGAATTACAAATGCTCGTGTTCTATTGTCATTTTTCCCATATTTGTCTATAATTTTCTTTTGTCTCTTGAATAACTCTGTTAATTTATCATCGTCGTATTCATTCATAATTAATATTTTAGGGGTAAAATCTGTATAAAAATGATTGACTTGCTCGCTTCCAGATACTACTAGACCAAATGGTATGGACTGCATATGGTATAACAAGTCCTTTGTAAGAAAAGATTTGCCAGTATTTCGTTTCCCAATCATAACTACCACAGCATCTTTGTTAACACTGCTTAGGTTAAATTTTTTTATTCTAAGTTTATCGCAGTTGGACATATAATAATTTTTAATATTAAAAAAAAAATTTATTTAAAACGTCTCTAATCTTTGAAGAATTCTTCGTCTTCGCTCCCATCGCTGCCCCCATCACTGTCTTTTGCAAGTTTAACCTCTTTAATTTCCTCGTTGTGGCCCCTTTCTTCTGTATTTTCCGTGTCACTATCGTTTCCGTCTTTTTCGCCATCACTGTCGCTGTCACTATCATCTGAACTTTCAATTGAATTCTCATTTAATAATCCATCTATTTCTTCATTCAGATCACCATTATCTAGTACATCAGGATCTTCTTTAAAATACTCTTCTAAAATACTATTGAATGGCAGAATACTTCTTATAGCCTCTTCAATAGAATCGTCAATGACTTTTGAAATTTTATGGGCATTCTTGGATATATTAGATTGCGATATGCGCCCGCCTCTATTTTCAAATAATCCAGGGCGTTGATAAAAACTTCTTGCACAGTGTATATAAATATCATGAGCAAATTTTTTAGAATCTGGTAGAGTGACTTCTATTTTTGCATTTTTATTTTTTTTGATGGCTCCAAATATTTTTACGTTACTGATAACAATAGCCTGAATTAGCTTTTCAAATAATTCTTCTGATATATGAGATGTCATTTCTGTATATTTCAAATGAATTATATCTTGGCTCCAATTTGGAACCCCGACTAGTTTTGTTTGGAATGTTTTTAAAACAGTACCCCCTTCCTCGCTTTTAGACTCTTCAAACATACCAGAAAATGTTGTAATTATACCTTTTCTGGTTATTTTTTGAAGCTGTTTAGTATACTCTACTTTGGCATGAAGAATTAAATCCATTTTAATATAAACTCTGAAATTTTTAATACTGATTGAACGCGATTAAAATCTCGGTGTTTATTTTTTAGTAGACTTTTTTTTGCAAGGACAGCACTTCTTTGGTGTCTTTGACTTTGGCTTTGGCTTTGGCTTTGGAAGCTTTACACAAGTTCCTTTTACAGAAATAGGCCTGCACATTTTTGTACCAGCATACTTTTTTCTATCAAATGCCTTTCTTTTGAAGGTCCCTTTGGGGCACGTTTTTAATTTTTTTTCAAAATTTTTTACACACGTGCTTGCAACACTTACCGGGTTTTTTAACGTAGTATTTCCGTACGACTTTCTTTTAAAACCATCTCTCTTTGCAGAGTCTTTGGAGCATACAATATCTTTCTTGCTAGCCATTTATTATAACCGTAGAAAAAAATATTTAAAGAATAGAAATATAAAATACAAAGAGAGATGACAGACAAAGTAAATAAAATGGAATTATTTAACAAGACTCGTAAGGATTTTTTCGAAGAGCTTTTGGTCACTTGTCACGACGAAAATTTAGACGAGTATAATGATTTTACTAAAGCCCAGGCAAAGGAATATTATAATTTAGTCAAGACTTGTGAGAATAATTTTTTTACTAAATATTATTTAGACGACGCTATATTTTATAATACCTCGTTTTCGTTAAAAAATATAGGGGGGTTGCTAGACTCATTTTCGTATACATCATATCTATATTTGATTGCTACCAGCATGTTTGATAAAAAAAGACTTCAAAAGGTTTCCAAAGGTATAAAAGACGCGAAAGAAAGAAAGACAAAGGTACGTGAAGAAGCATCTAGTCAACTCGAGAATGTTTCAAACGAAATAATGAAAAGCATGTGTTCGATAACCCCTGGCGAAGCCCCGAGTGGATTAAATGACATTATATCGGAAGTTTTAAGCTCTGTTAAGCAAGAGACTGGGGGGCAAGATCTTTCTAAATTGAATATTTCTCCTGCTGATATTTTAAGTTCTATATCTAGTAAAACATCCAATAACAATCTTAAGGGTAAAACTGGCATAGATTTCAATTCCCTTATATCTAATATCTCTTCAAAGATCGAAAAGAAAGTCGAGTCTGGAGATCTTTCTATTGAAGGATTAGAGGGCTTAATGAAGAAGTAAAAAAAATTGATAAATAATTACAAGATTTTATAAAAACACTTGTAATTATTCATGACTTCCATCAAAGATAGAAATGAAAATTTAAAATACATAAAAAACATGCTTATGGAACCCGCAGCATTTGTAGAAAATACAAAATTTGATGGCAGACCGTGTATTTCATTTGGCTATAAAAAATACGCTCAGTTTGAAAACTGGACTGTAGCTCTTTCAAAGTTGAATAATCTTCCAGTGGGAAAAAATATATTTAACGAATTGATTGTAAGAGATAATGGCGAAGTTAAACCGTATTTTGATATAGAATATTATTTTGAACAATTTGACTATCAACCAGAGGAAGTTTTGGTATCTATAAAAAGTGGTTTAGTTGCTATTCTCAGAGAAGAATGGGAATATATATTGAATCCGAAAGATATATTGATAACCCAGTGTCACAGACAGACGCCAAAGGGTTATAAAATATCATTCCATGTAATTATATCTACCATAGCACCTATGGTAGTGTTTAAAAGTAGTAACGAAGCTGGTGGATTAGCTAATAAACTAAGAGAGTTTATAATTGAAAAATTTGACCCGTCTATAATAGATACTGGTGTATATAAAAAACTCCAAAACTTTAGACTTATAGGTCATACAAAGGAGGGGGAAGATGAAGAGTTAAAAAAATTACCTGGTATAGACAGGCCCGATGAAGATTTTTTAGTCACAAATATAAGCCCAAATAAAAAAGTCTTGGAATGTGATGAACAACCAGATAGTTTATGGAAAAATATGATGAGGCTAAAAGGATTTTCAGGTAAATCTAGTGAAGAACAGATACATGACATTTCAAATATGTGCAAGGAAATTCACCCTAGTTGCTATTTTGAACGGATTGATAGCCATGGATTTTTCCAGTATAATTACTCTGATAGATCAGAAGAGTGTTTCACAGGGAATACCCATGAAAAAATAGGGTTCTTTGCTTTTGTAAAAGACAAGCAAGTATTTATGGGGTGTCATTCTGGAAGATGCGTCGATTTTTTGAATGACAAAGATATTAAAAAAATAAAAGTTATAGGAAGAATAGAAACACATGAAGTTGAAAAAGATGTCAATCCTGTTGATACTAATGAAGAATTTGAAATAGATTATCCTCTTATAACAAAGTGTATTTTCGACAGAAGTTTTGGTTTAGCTCGACTGTTTAAAAGTCTATATTTAGATCCTATTAGATTGAAATACACTACTGAAAAAAAATTATATTACTGGGATGGAGAGTTATGGATGGAGGATGAAAGTATGTTTTTAGATAGCTTGCTTGTTAATACTCTTGTAAATATACTTAGAAGATATCTAAGTTCATTTTTTGACGAAGTCCAGGATATATGCGTTATAGAAAATAATGAGGATACTGAAAAATCAAGAAAACTTATAGTAGAGACTACGAATAATCTTATAAATAAAATGCTGGACGGTCTCTCGTTAAAACAAATCCTTAATTTTGTAGTCCCTGAAATTACTGATAAATACTTTATGGTCAATAAAGATATCCATCCTTATTTTTTAGCTTGTAAAAACGGGCTTGTTGATCTTAAAACGGGTGAAGTGCGGAATTTTATTCCAGAAGATAGTATAACAAAGTGCTTGGATACAAAATATAATCCTTGTGCAGACAGTACTTTTTTTGAAAAATTTGTAAGAGATATCACAAATGGAGATGATCACATGTACGATTATCTTAGATGGGCTATCGGATATTCTTTGCAAGGAAAGCCCAATAGAAAGATATATTTTATACTTTGGGGTGAAAGAGGATATAATGGAAAGTCTTTATTACTTAATTTGATAAGCGAGATTTTAAATGGGTATTGTAAAAACATGGATTCGTCGGTTGTATTAATTTCTCCTAAAAAAACAGCAGGTTCTCATTCGTCAGAATTACTGCATCTTGAAAATGTTAGAATGGGTATTCTCTCTGATTTAAAACAGGACGAGGCTATAAATGATGGTCAAATTAAACAGATTACAGGAGCAACTGATAAAATTTCTGCGAGAGAAATATTTGGCAAGCAACGTGAATTTACACCAGTATTTGTACCGTTTATATCTACCAATCATAAGCCACGTATCAATTCATCGGACGAAGGATTATTCGACAGAACGATTATAATACCATTCGAGATGTCGTTTGTAGAAAATCCAAAGACTGTGTGGGAGAAAAAATCTGACCCGGATTTGTACGACAAACTTAAGAAAAATAAAGAAGGTGTTTTAAAATGGCTAGTTGATTGTGCTATATTTTATAATTCAAATTTAGAATTTCCAGTACCACAAAAGATTATAGACACAAAGGATGCTTATAAAAAGGAGATGAATATTCATAAGCTATTTATAGATGACGAGCTTGTCAAAACAGATGATGACTGTGACGTAATATCAGAAAAGGATATATTTGAAGAATTCAAGCTATATTGCGTTACAAATAATTATACAAAGCTTGGAAAAAATGACAAGGTAAAGATTATAAACGAATTTAAGAAATGCTTGGAATATACTGACATAAATAGAAGAATAGAATTTGTAAAGATCAGAAGAAAGAACGAGTAAAAAATTGATTAAATTATATTTGATCACATAAATTAGATGGATAACGAAATGTTTGATTTATGTGATAAAATGAACTACGCGTCGCTCAAATTAAATTTGATAGATGTGGAAAACTGCTGTACAGAAATTAAGAATGGTATCAATGAAGAGTTTTTACCGTATTTTTTAGAGGAAAATGAATTAATCGTAGGAAAAATGATGATGATAGAAGAAATAGAAGACGACGACTGTTTATATTTTATGATGGACGAATTTGTCAATATGATAGGTAATCCTCACAGAAAACTGTGTAAATTATTCACGATATATGATACTATATTGTATAAATACAGATAAAAACAAAAATTGAAAAATAATTTATTTGTAGATAACACCATCTTATGTTTGTTATCCAGGAATGTATTTTGTGCCCTAGATTGCCTATCACGGATTTACACAAATTTAAATGTGGTCACAGCGCCCATATAGAGTGTTTAATTCTATTGAAAAATAAAAAAGACAGGTATGGTGATAATAAAAAGGGGTGTCCGCGCTGTATCTTTACTGATAGATGTGATAAATACACAAAGAGAGAAGAGACAAAGGCAAAGGCTGGGTGCTTCCAAAGAATTATTAATTGTTTTGTGAAACGATGATTTTTTTTCTTGGTAAAATCTATAATGACACGCAGAATAAAAGATACGGTATGCCCGGAAGGCAAAAAAATGACAAAAACAGGCGCCAGGTGCATCGAAGATAAAGATTATAAATGGCCTCCATTACGCCGAACAGTATGCTTGGAAGGATATAAAATTTCAAGGGATGGAAAGTGTATCAAAGACAAGAATTATAAAATCACAGTGACACGCAAGACACCTAAAAAATCTTCGACTAAAAAATCTTCGCCTAAAAAATCTTCGCCTAAAAAATGGGGAACTGCTTAAATTAAAATCTCTTTATAAAATAATATGAAGCAATTTCACGGAAAGAAAAGTGATGTTATGGTCAAGGTGCCGCAATCGGTGGCTAAAGAAGCTCTTGAAGGATTAGAACTTATAAGATTGGGGTACAAAGGAGGTGTTGAGACGGGCAAGAAAAGAGCTGTGCAACTTTATACAAAAGACAAGATATCAATAGAAGATTTGAAATTCATGAGAAATTGGTATGCCAGACATTTTTATACATCAGGTCCGGGGTATAAAAAATGGGTGTCTAGCGGGAAAAACACTAAAAAATTTAAAAAAGACGAGTTAAGAGGTCTTGTTGCTATAAAAATATGGGGAGGAAAAAGCGGATTTAACTGGGTATTTTCAGATAAAAATACTAATCTTCTTGAAAAGTATTTTAACAAAAAGTTTTCTGGGAAACCAGGAGAGTTATAATAAAAATTATTTTTTTATTTTTATTATAATTATTATTTCATTACTTCTTTATAGCATGTTTTCTTCCACATTTGCATCCACTACGTGTTTTTTGACAACCCATTTGTCGTGTACTAACTCCTTGTCTGGAAAAAGCAATATCAGCAGTCTGGGATGGATTCACGCACAAATTATCAAAATTATAAAAGTGGCGTTTGTAAAATTCCGTATCTTTAGAAATGCATGTTTTTCTATCTTCGTTGGCAACTACCAATAATTCGTTTCCAGAATTCTGGTTACCAACGATTTTACCTGGGATTGCTGGATATTGGCTGGTAGGAGTTCTTGAAAATTTAGTTATGCATTCTGATTTCAATTGTTTTTTATTGACACTATTAAAAACTTGGTAACAACTCATTTTAATATTAATAAAGAAAAAAAATAATTTTTTTATTAATACGAATAATTTACTTCAATACGACAAAGGCAATTTGCAAAGCACCGCTCAAAGCATTTGCTGAATGAGTATTCGCCACTACGACCTTGAATGATCCAGCTCCAATAGTATCAACGGAAACAACTGGGTTACCATTAGTAGCATATGTTCCTGCATAATCAACGATGCTTACGAGAACTCTGTCGGTTGCAGATACAAAGGTATTTGTGACAGTAAATTCGATAGCAACATCAGCAGCAGCAGATTGAGAGAATGTTGTAATAACACCACTTACAGAACTTGCAACAACAGTGGTTGTTACACTAGTTGCTTGAGTAACTGTGGTACCTGGGATGGTAATACCACCGGTTCCTGTGTTTAATACAATACCAGTTGCTCCTGTTACGTTACCAATAGTAACGGTTCTGGCAAGAGCACCTGTACCGATATTAACGGCACCTGTAGTGGTATCGGTAGCTAATCCGACAGTGCTTGACGAATTTAATGCTACGGCAGCAGTACTTCCCATACCTGTGGAGTCAATAGTGAATTTTCCTCCGATAATAATTTGACCTGGATACAGATTTACTTTACTTGATTGAGACATTTTTTATACTTTTATATAAGAAAAAAAAGTATGAAAAACATTGATTAGTTTATCTACAGTATAATTTCGTCGCATGATATGAAATGAGAATCATGGCGGTAAATAAAGTGAGGGACGAGATATAAACAAATGCCAAACCAGCCTTGTATCCAGATGAATTTGGTTTGTCACTATTTAGGCCCATACCCCAAGATGATGTAGCTCCTACTGCAAGGGCCACCATATAAACTATTGTTGCTATAAAAACTGTTGTTCCTTTTGCCATTTTCTTTTAGATTAACACAAGAAAAAAAAATAAAATCACCACGTTTTTTATATCATATAAAAAACTGAATAAGATAATATAAGCAGTTAGTATCATATGAAAGTTGTCAAAAGGAATGGGAAATTAGAGGAATTATCGTTTGATAAAATAATGAAGAGAATGAAAACTTTGTGCAGAGAAGCCCCAAAGCTTCAAGCTGATTCGTCAATTATATCTCAAAAAGTAATTCAGCGTATTTATGACAAAATATCGACAAAAGAAATCGATGAACTAAGTGCTCAAATCTCTATTTCATTATCAACTGAAAATTTGGATTATGGGATATTAGCATCCAGAATTATAATTTCAAATAATCAAAAAAATAATTGCTCTACATTTACAGAGTGTATTAAAAAATTAAAAAGTTTTAATACTAATCTCATAGCCGATGATACATACGAGTTTATTTTAGAAAATAGTGAAAAATTTGACAATACAATCAGGCATCAGCGCGATTACAACTATGATTACTTTGGGTATAAAACTCTTGAAAGGAGTTATTTATCAAGAGTAGAAGGCGAAGTATCAGAAACCCCGCAATATCTTGTACTAAGAGTAAGTATAGGCATTCATTTTAATAAAAATACACCGAAAGAAGTGTTGTTGGAAAAAATAAAAGAAACTTATGACATGATGTCTAGCGGTTTATTTACCCATGCTACCCCCACTTTATTCAACGCTGGAAGTAAGAGACCACAAATGGCTTCATGTTTTCTATTATCAACAGAAGATTCTGCTGCCGGTATTTATAAAACTATAAGTGATTGCGCTATTATATCCAAATGGGCTGGCGGTATAGGTATTAATATCCAGGATATCAGAGCAAAAGGAGCCAATATAAAAGGAACAAATGGTAAAAGTGATGGTATAGTCCCGATGCTCAAAGTATATAATGCTACTGCTAGGTATATGAACCAAGGGTCCAAACGTAAAGGGAGCTTTGCCATATATACTGAGCCCTGGCATTCTGATATATTAGCATTTCTGGATTTGAAAAAGAATACAGGAGCAGAAGAAATCAGAGCACGTGATCTTTTTTATGCAATGTGGATACCTGATTTATTTATGGAATGCGTGGAAAAAGATGAAGACTGGTATTTAATGACACCCGATGTATGCACTGGTTTAACAGAAGCTGTTGGTAACGATTTCAACGATCTTTATAATAAATACGTGAGCGAAGGAAAATACATGTCAAAAATAAAAGCAAGAGAAGTCTGGAATAAAATTCTTGAATCCCAGATAGAAACCGGAACCCCGTATCTATCGTATAAAGATCCTGCTAATTTGAAAAGTAACCAACAAAATCTCGGGACCATAAAGAGTTCAAATTTATGCAACGAAATTTACCAGTTTTCGTCACCAGAAGAAATAGCCGTATGCAATCTCGCAAGTATCGCCCTTCCAAAATTTATAGAAAATGGAGTTTATGATTTTGAGGCTCTTAGTAAGTGTGCCGGTATAGCAACATACAATTTAAATAGAGTTATAGACCATTCCTATTATCCAGTACCCGAAGCAAGAAAAAGTAATATGAGGCATCGCCCAATCGGAGTAGGCGTCCAGGGTCTTGCTGATACATTTTTTATTATGAGACATCCTTTTGACTCGGATGAAGCAAAACAACTTAACAGCAAGATATTCGAAGCAATATATTTTGGATGCCTAAGAGCATCTTGTGATATTGCTAAATTAGATGGTGCTTACGAAACATTCAAGGATTCTCCGTTTAGCAAAGGCCTGTTTCAATTTGATTTGTGGGAAAAGAGTGACGTTATTAAAGAAAGTCAATTTGATTGGGAACAATTGCGCAGCGATATTATAAAATTTGGGGTAAGAAATAGTCTTCTTACAGCTGTCATGCCTACAGCAAGTACCTCTCAAATTCTTGGTAATTTCGAATGTATCGAGCCATTACAGTCAAATATCTTTACAAGAACCACTCTTGGAGGAGAATTCATGATTATTAATAAATATCTAGTATCAGACTTGAAGAAACTTAAATTATGGGATACAGAACTTAAAAATCTTATAATTTCCAACCAAGGAAGTGTTCAAAATATTCCTAGTATCCCGGATGATATAAAAAAATTATATAAAACAGTATGGGAAATATCTCAAAAAACACTTATAGATCTTTCGGCTGACAGAGCCCTTTTTATAGATCAATCACAAAGTTTAAATTTATTTATGGAAAAACCCACCATGAGTAAACTCACTAGTATGCATTTTTATGCATTTAAAAAAGGGTTAAAAACAGGGTGTTATTATCTTCGTAGCAAAGCAGCCAGAAACGCAGTTCAATTTACAATAGAGCCGAAAACAAAGGAGGAGATTTTAGCATGTTCTATAGAAAATGGCCCTGATTGCGAAGCATGTTCGGGGTAAAAAAACTGAAAATATTATAGTTAGTTAAAAAATAATTAACTATGGTTACTGATACACGCCTACATGATGCTGGAAAAACGGGTGATGCAAATACTATAAAAAAACTTGTAAAAAACGGGCTAGATATAAATACAAAAAATAATCACGGAGAAACTGTTTTGCACACAGTAGTTAAATCACAGGGGGTGTATATAATAAGAGTTTTATTATTTTTAGGGGTTGATGTCAATATTCAAAATTACGAAGGAGAAACAGCGTTACACGAGGCTATATCACAAGGAAATGTAGAGATTGCTGAATTTCTAATTAAAGCTGGTGCAGATATAAATACTAAAAATATTATTGGTAACACGCCATTACACATGGCTATACTTTGTCACGAAACAGAAATAGAAATGCTATTATTATCCAGTGGAGCAGATGTTACATCCCTCAATTTAAGAGAAGAGACACCAATGTTTTTAATGCAAAAAAACGAATACTTTTAATTGTCAAGCAGATATGTGTATTTTTTTTTCTTTATTAAAAACAATAAGATGCCAAGAAGAGAAGTGTCTGATAAAATATGGTTCAACGATATCCAAATTCTTTTTTCAAGAGATAGATTAGCTGAATTTGTTCCGTCAGAAGATCAATCCGATGTTGAAAAATTAAATTCCATCGTTAGATTTTCAGTAATAGCATCCATTATACTATCGCTTTATAGAAGATCATTCAACCCCTATTTGATAACCCTATTCATGATGATTTTAACGTTTATCGTGTACACGTATTCTGAAAACAGAAAAAGATACGAAATGTTGGCAGAAGAAGAGCAAAAAAACTGTGTCAAACCAACTGTGGATAACCCTTTTATGAATGTGTTGCTAGGAGATTATGTAGAAAATCCTACACGAGGACCAGCATGCTCATATTATGATGAATCAGAATCTTCCAAAAAGGTTAAAAAAGATATACAGGAAAAGTTTGAAAACAACTTGTATTCTGATTTCGAAGACATGTTTCAGCGTAAAAATTCAGATAGACAATTCTATAGTATGCCATCTACTACTATCCCTAATGATAGAGACTCTTTTCAAGACTGGTTATACAAGCGTGGAGAAAGTTGTAAAGAAAATAACGAGGCGTGCGTAAAAAATATTTACGAGACTACAAGAAGCAACCCTATTTATTTTGAAGGAAAGTAAACATTTTTCTTTATATAATACAAATGGTATTATATAAATCAAAATCTCTTAGAAAAGAGTCAAGAATAGAAGAATTAGAAAAACAAGTATCTGAACTTGAAAAGGAGCTTGCTAAAAAAGACGAGTTCATTAAAAATATAACCGCAAAGGTTATCAAAGAAGTAGAGTCGCTTAAAAGCAAGTGCAAACAAATATCTTCTCGGCCTAGGAAAGAAGTAACGAAATTTGTAAAAAAAGAAAGAAAGTAAATTACAGAATCTTAACAAAATATTTATTTTTTCTAAATACAGTATATAAATGTTTGACTCGATTAAATATAAAAAAATAATGGAAGCACAGGAAAAAGATCTAATGAAGCTTTATACACAATTAAAAGACTGTAACAAGGCTTTCATGAAACAACAGAGTAAAATAACGAAGCAAGAAGCTGAAATAAAAAAGATGAAAAAAATACTTTCCAGAAAAGAAGTTGCCAATCTTAGAAATTTCACTCTTTTAAAAAATCAATTGAAAACGCTGAAGAAATAATAAATTTTTTTCTCAGCCATATTTAAAGAAATGATGATGAATAAGAAATCTATGAAAAATATTGCCCTATTTCTTGCTATCTTAATAGCCCCAAACACTATCCCTCGCGCCTCTTTTTTGAAAATGCTTACTGTGAGAATTTCAATGGTAGCATTATTAGCAGTTCTTATGTTAGAAAGTAATGTAGAAATAGTAGTTGCAATCGTATTAGCAACTATTGCTATTGTCTTTCTACAAAAGCGTGAAGGATTTATGCTAGGGCCTGATACAGATATTTTAAATTCTTGTCACAGTGTCAAGTATCAAGATGTTCTTGACAAATTTAACGGGGATGAAGAAGAGTTAAAATCCGTGTTATTTAATGATGCCAAGGCACCTATGAATGTCATGTTAAATGATAACGATGCCCCGCTTATTGCCACGTACCTAGCAAATCATGCTCCTTGCAAATTTAGCTTCGGAGATTGTAAATTACCAATAGATATGTAATAAATAATAATATTTTCAAATTAAATATTATTATTATTTTAAAAAATAATTTATTTGCCACCGCATTTAGCTACGCGCTTAATGAAACGCCCTGTCTTTTTTTTGAATCCCCGAGATTTTCTTTTTATAAGATGACCAGTATAATGAACTGACCTTTTAGCACCGAATTTTATCATTACCCCGGCCAACACCAATTTTGATTTAAAAGAAAGCATACCAGATAATTTATCACTTATTCTCCCCATTGTTTTATACAATTACAATAGAAATTAAAGAAAAGAAATCAGAAATATAAACAAAGGTTAAAATTCGTAAAATTTTTCTCAACTAAAAATAATAAGATATGTCTAATTACAAAGTAAGAAACATAATACCGGATAATCTCATAAACGAAACTCGAGTTACTGGCGTTCTTCACGTTACTGATACAACTGATTCTACTGCAACTACAGGATCTGTTGTTTTAGACGGTGGAATGGCAGTAACAAAAGATACAAATCTCGCAAATACTATTATAGCAGATACAAAAACTCTGAGTATAGCAAGTTCTGGAGTAGACAGATTAAATGTCGGGACTACCGCAGTTAATTTAGGTCTTCCACTTCTAAGTTCAGAAGCAAATGCTAGTATAGGTATAGGTAGTTTTACAGGCGATAATACACCAGCATTAAATTTTTATTCAAAAAATACAACTAGTTCGAGTACTATTAGTTCCCAGATCAAATCATCGGGCGGGACAACAAGTGCATTTACATCAACTCTTGGCTTTGATGCGGGAGTTTATAACTTTGGCAATACAACAGCCACATCATACGTAAATATAGAGTCCACAGAAGCGCCTGGCGGCCCGACAACCGGAGGAGCCTTGAGAGTAGCAGGTGGCGTAGCAGTGGCCGGTACTCAATATGTAGGAGGAGATTTAATCGTCACTGGTAGTATTAGTGGTGTTTTCACTATCCCTCCTGGCGTGACATTTAGTTATACTATCCCTGAAACAGGGGGTGTTTTAAGAACAACAGATAGTAAATTTTACGACGTGGTAAACGTAGAAGATTTTGGAGCAGTAGGAGATGGTGTTACTGATGATACAACTGCTTTTACCAATGCGCTAAAAATTGCAAGAACAGTCCATGCCCGCCGTGATGGTACATATCTTATAGGGGATGTAGATATACTTGCAAACACAGAATTTAATGGGGATGGGTGCACATTAACTCCCGTAGCTGGATCTGATTTCGTTTTAAGAATGAAGGAGGCTAATACAAGTATATCCAATACTATTTTTGCAGATGCAAGTGAAAATATTATAAAGTCTACTACTTTGACAGCAGGAGCAGCGCAAGGCGCGACTACTGTTTCTCTTACAAGTGTAGCAGGTCTTGCTGTAGATAATCAAATCATAATTTATCTCGACGACGGTAAAAAACACCACACATTTATTGAAAGTATAGCATCACTTGACGTTACTATAACAGACGGTCTTGATTCTGCCGCTACTAGTGGAAATCTTGTCAAAACATTCGAAGGCTTGGTTGTTGTTGGAGGAGATGCGTCAGTAGAAACAACAGGATTTTCTGTATCTAAATCATTCTTTTTTGGAGCGAGTAGTGGTTTATATATAAAAACAAATGCAAGACCAGGGCAAGTATCCGAAATTTTTGCTAAAGATATAAAATATAGTGGTATAACAGTCAGAGACGAGGTGAACGATATTTATTTTACAGATATACAGGTTTTAGGAGGAGTTGATCAAACAGATTCTAGCGTGGGAAATGGGATACTCGATACATACACATTTACAACCCCTATCCATCGCCTTGCTGATCTAAAAGTATATGTAAATAGTGTTTTACAGACAATTACGACCCACTATTCATTCGTTGATTCGACATCGATTCTATTTGTGACTCCACCAGGTGCTGTAGCAGTTGATTTGGTCAATACTGTAGATACTGCTACTGGTATTTTAATAGATAATAGAACAAATACTACAAATCCATTTGTCGGGTTATTATCAAATGTAATTATATCGAATTGTGATTACGGAGTAAAATTATTTGATACAGGGATAGCATCATCTAATTTAATAGTAAAAAATTGTTATAATGGCTTGTATATTAACGGGCAAGCTGCCGATACACCCCTTACATTTAGCACAACACTTTCCGACTATAATACAAATAATTGCATACAGATAGAAGGAGCTAGTGTAGATACTTGTTCATTTAGCGGTGTTATTCACACTATAAATACGCCTACAAGTTTTCTTCTTTCAGGAGCGAGTCTAGGAAAAAATATAGTAGTGGGCTCTGGTAGTACAGCGTATATTAATCAATTTACCTGGGTATTGAAAGATACCAACAACAATACTCTTACAGGGACTTTAAAATATAATCTTGAACAGACTTTTACAGAGGCTGGGACATTAGCTCTTCCAGGATACTCATTTAGAGGAGATGAAAATACCGGTATTTATGCTATAGGGGATGGTAATATAGGAGTAGTTAGCAACGGTACAAACATTCTTGATATAAGCTCTACTGTAGTAGAAATAGAAAATGCGAGCGCTTTGAGAATGAGTGTAGCTAATTCTGCATTTCAACTTGGAAGTTTTGGAGGAGCCAATACACCAGAGATAGATTTTTATACTGTAACGACATCTGGTCTAGGAACAATCCCTGCAAAGATTTCTGCTTCAGGAGGAAGTGATGCTAATAATACAGCTACGCTGGATTTTTCAGCTGCTAATTACGATTTTAATTCATCAGGAATTGTCAATATCGATAATACTACCGCGAGTACATTCTATACACTCGGAGCTCTTGTAATAGACGGTGGTATAGGCATTAATAATGCTACCCAGGCTAATGGTATAACAGATGGAGGTAGTTTAACAACTGCTGGTGGAATGGCTATAGGAAAACGATTGTACGTAGGGGGTGACGGAACATTTACAGAAAATTTAATTGTAAATAATAATAAAAGTTTTATTTTAAAAGATACTGGTGGTACTAATCCTCGGTTTGTTTGCCAAAGTGATGACAATCTTGTATTTTACGGGACAAATGCAGTCAGTGCAGATAGGGCAATATTTAATATACAGCAACTATCTTCTACGAGTAATTTTCAGATGAATATCCCATTTTATTCAAACGTAACTACTACGAGCACATCTTCTACAACTGGTTCGATTTTACTAGATGGTGGTATAGGTATAAGTGATTCTACTGATGCTGCCAGCGTTACTAGCGGAGGAACGTTTACAACAGCTGGTGGTATAGCAGTAGCAAAGGCAGCGTATATAGGGGGGCAAGTTACTCTTGGAAATGGGGTAGCCAACGGGTTCATATCAGTAGCGTCGGGCAAGAGTCTAAGTCTTACATCCAATAACAATCTTATCACCACCGTTACTAATAATTCTACTGTTACGTGCGTTACTTCTAATAATAATTGCACAACATTTCTTGTAAAAGACCCAACTGGTGTAACAACAAGACTATCTGTAGATAGCACAGATGTAACTACTGCGAATATTCTGAGCTCTACAAATACGACAGCTTCTACATCGAGTAGTCTAGGTGCTATTACAACCACAGGTGGTATAGCAACTTCAAATACTACTGATGCAACCTCTGCAACCAATGGTGGCTCTATTACTACCGCTGGTGGAGTTGGTATCGCTAAAAAGTTGTTTGTCGGGACAGACTTGGACGTAGCTGGGACAACAAGTTTGGTAGATATATCAATTTCAGGAACTACCGCATCCACGTCCGCAACAACTGGTGCTCTAACTCTTGTAGGAGGATTAGGTATAAATAATACAACAGACGCAACCTCTGCAACAAACGGTGGTACAATCACTACCGCTGGTGGAGTTGGTATCGCTAAAAAGTTGTTTGTCGGGACTGATTTACATACGATTGGCAACTCTTATCTTGACACTAATAATACAAGTCTTTTATTTACAGATGTAAGTGGTACTAATCCGCGAATTATTTGTCAGAACGATGATAATCTTATATTTTATGGTACAAATGCAGCTGGTGCTGATAGAGCAATATTTGCATGCGGTATGAGAAGTTCTTCAAGCTCGTTAATTGTCTCTGTGCCATTTAACTTGACAGATGCAACAGCATCAACTTCGAATACAACAGGTTCTATTACAACAGCAGGTGGTATAGGTATTTCAGATACAACAGAAGCAACTTCAGCTACCAATGGTGGTACTATTACAACCGCAGGAGGAGTTGGTATCGCTAAAAAGCTATTCGTCGGGGGTGTCACAACTACAGTTTCTATTGTAGATACAGATACAACAGCATCTACATCAAACACGACCGGTGCTATTACTACGGCTGGTGGTATAGCAAGTTCAAATGCAACAGACGCAACTTCAGCTACCAATGGTGGTACTATTACAACCGCTGGTGGAGTTGGTATCGCTAAAAAGTTGTTTGTCGGAACAGACTTGGACGTAGCTGGTGCCACAACTACAGTTTCTATTGTAGATACAGCCACTACAGCTTCTACATCGAGTAGTCTAGGTGCTATTACAACAGCAGGTGGTATAGCAACTTCAAATACTACTGACGCAACCTCTGCAACCAACGGTGGTACAATTACTACCGCTGGTGGAGTTGGTATTGCCAAGAAACTGTTTGTCGGAACTGATTTGGACGTTGCTGGTGCCACAACTACAGTTTCTATTGTAGATACAGATACAACAGCATCTACTTCAAACACGACCGGTGCTATTACAACAACAGGTGGTATAGGTATTTCAAACACAACAGAAGCAACTTCGGCTACCAATGGCGGTACAGTTACTACCGCTGGTGGAGTTGGTATTGCCAAGAAACTGTTTGTTGGAGGAGCATTCAATGTTTCAGATGCTACCATATCTGGCTCTAGTATAACTGGTTCCATCACAACAGCAGGTGGTCTAGGAATTAGTAGCACTACAGATGCAACTTCAGCTACCAATGGTGGTACAATCACTACTGCTGGTGGAGTTGGTATCGCTAAAAAGCTATTTGTGGCATCAGGAACAAATGCAACAAACACAACCACAGGAAGTATAGTGGTTACAGGAGGAGTTGGTGTAAGCGCTGACTTATATGCTGCAAATCTTTATAATGGTACATTTCACGCAGTCTCATTTGTGGGCTTTAATAATACGGCGGAAGCGTCTTTCCCAGTAAGTGGAGCAAATGGTGATAATACAGCTGGGTATTTCTCTACGGATGCGGTTACTTATTACACTGTTCTTTCTACCCATACATTTACAGTAGTGGCCGGGAAACAATATAAACTTACTACAAGTTCTCAGCAGAGATTTGTAGGAACTGGTGGCGGTGCCAGAGAATGGAATACGAGATACAATATTGCTATAAATAGCACAACTCCTGTCAGTGTTAATAGAGCAGAAGATAGGGTAAGTGATACTATAGCTACTGCTATACAGCGCTCTACAGGAAATACATATATTTTTACAGCCGCTTCCGGAGCAACAACAGCAACTGTTAATCTCCAAATTCTTACCAGTTCCACTACATCAACCATCATTTTCAGCGATCTTACTACAGAATTGCAACAACTTGATTAAAAAATTTTCTTAGTAAATATATAAATGGTAATGATGAAAAGAAAAGATGGTAAACCAATACCACCAGGTAAAATGATAAATCCAGAAACTGGCAGGCTTATAAATATAAAGTTTGGAGGAAGAATGATAAACCCAGATACAGGGCGTGAAATAAATATACCTCGAGATGCGGCATTTCAAAAAAGATGGAATGACGAAAGAAAACGCCAGGCCAAGGAAGATGCCAAGCTTGAAGCCTTTTTTAAAGCGCAAAAAAAGAAGTCTGAAAAATCAAAGAAAAAATAATTTTAAAGTATTAAAAAAACAATATTTTAAAATTACATTTAAAAAAACAAGTTGTATAAGAATAAATAATTTCTTCGTACAAGGTAATAAATGTCTGCGATAAAATTAAAAACTATACTTCCAGATACTGGTGGATTGGCAGTCCTTGATAATTCTAGCGTATCTATAGAAAATACAACACCCTCTACAACAAATTCAAATGGATGCTTAATACTTTCTGGTGGTCTTGGAATACAGAATTCAACAGAATCTACATCAGCTACAAACGGTGGTGCCATGACTATAGCAGGAGGAGCTAGTATAGGTAAGAATTTATATACTGGGGGGAGCATCATAAATATAGGTACCACAGCATCTACTTCAAGTACTACAGGCTCTATAACAACTACAGGTGGTATAGGTATTTCAGATACAACAGAAGCTACTTCGACTACTAGTGGGGGGTCAATTACTACTGCTGGTGGCTTAGCTGTCGCTAAAAAAATCTTTGCAGGAGGGTCAATTACGGCCACTGACGGGGTATTCATCAGTAATAATACTTCTGTAAATTTTATTGATGTATCCGGTACTCTACCAATGTTTATCTGCCAAAATGATAATAATTTTGTATTTTACGGCACAGATGTAGCTGGTTCATCAAGATCTATATTTTCCGTAAGTATGAGAAACTCTAGTAGCACATTCTTCTTGGAACCCGTTGTAAATATCAGAGAT
>Ga0209533_1001162_pt1 | contig 24955 bp, 18 predicted proteins | sample COG_04_FD_184748 | JGI IMG/M metagenome (GOLD analysis project Ga0209533, IMG submission 184748) | Pelagic Microbial community sample from North Sea - COGITO 998_met_04 (SPAdes) (version 2) | ecosystem: Environmental > Aquatic > Marine > Neritic zone/Coastal water | place: Helgoland, sampling...
AAGCGAAGCGACCTCTCCCCTTCTCTCCTTCTCTAAAACGTAGTTCGGGGGTCGAAGGGGTAAGCGAAGCGACCTCTCCCCTTATCCTCTTATACACGACTCCATTTTTTTCTATTAAATGGAGAGATTAATATGTCATTTACTTTATTCTTCCAATATTCTACTCTTTTTTCAAAATTTAATTCTTTTTGTGTTAATGGATATTCTGGCGCATTCTTCATTAATTCTGCTTCTAATTGATTGATTTTAGGCTTATATCCATAACAATTTACACCAAATCTTACATTTGGGTTATCTATATAACCACCATTTATACCCGGTCTTCCACAATCATGCTCGTGCCCTTTTACTTTTTGTAATTTTTTCCATGTCTTATATTGGGTTGGATACAGTGCCATTTGATTCTCCGACCAACCAAAACTACACCAGTTCGCACCATCATCATATGCTTTTTCTACCTCTTTATACGTAGCTAATCTATTTCCATATGCTTTACATAATGCCTGTGCATTTTCATACGTATATTTATTGTTAGGTATATGGTATACTTGTTCAATATATTTAATTTCGGGAACTATATCACTTCCAGATGTTAAATCACTATCGGCTAATATAGATATTTCCGGGGTTGTAGTAAATATATCTTTAATACTAGTTACAATATTTATATTTAAGAAATAATTAAACCCATTTATTAATACTAATACTATAAAAATACTTACAATTATTATACCTAACAGTTTTAACTGCCCACCAGATGAACTATTACTACGTGTACTCGAACTAAAGAGACCGTCCGCCGCCGACGAAGAAGAAGAAGATAAAAACGACCCTCCTAAAGATCCAAAAAATACTAAATATAAGAGTATTATAATAACTAATACTATAATTAATACTGGATTCAATAACACATTTTCATAATAATTATCTAATGTAGGAATCCCTGAAACAGAGTTCATATCAACACTCATTATATATAATTAATTTTTATTTTTTTTTCTGTAAAAAAGACAATAAGTATGTGATGTTATTATTTTACTATCTTTGAGTTCAGTAATATTTGTATCATTAAAATTATACCATTTACCGTTAGAATTTTTAATATTTGCGGTATAATGACCACCCATAGCGGTTCCCATATGGTTGCCTGTACCAAATAAATCATATACATAATCTTTTGCATTATATCCGCGCACATATGTGGAAAAATCTATATTTTCTAATTTTGTTTTGACTAAAGTATGTATTTTCTTATTAGAATTATTAAATCGTTTTAATTCTATTATTAATACTGTTGGCAAATTCCAGAAAATTATGTTTTTCTTAATATTTTCTTTCGCGTTTGTTTTATCATTAAACCATGCATTTTCCCCGGTCATTTCTTCGTCTTTACTATATAAATTTAAGCATTCAAATATATCGGTTTCTTTATTATTTTCGGGTAACGACAGTGTTAATATTGAAAATGGTTCGCACGTTCGACTTAATACTTCATTTGTCGTAAAAGATTTAATTTGTGTTACAGATATTCCATAAAATAGATTTAATATCTCTGAATATTCTTTTTTATACATATTTTGCATCATTTTATAACAATCCGTTGCTAATGTATCTACTGAATTTATTATATTACCTTCTATAGACATATCAACGTCACGTTTTAAACTACAATGGAAACAATCTATTACAAATAATAAAAATTCGGTTACATCATTTTGCGCAAACCCCGAAAAAATATCCAGGTTCTTTTCTTTTGCGACTTTTTGTATTGCTTTTATAAACCCCCAAGGCGCAATCGTACAATTCTCTCCCCACATCATTTCTCGCAAATTATTCCATTCAATTAATATTGTCGCTTCAGGATTATTATTTATTTTACTTTTATCTAAATTAATTAATAATTCGTTTAATTCATATGTATGAGATAATAATTGCATACACGAATTAATATAACATGAATTTCCTACATTTGCTAAACCCGTTAACCCTTTGTCGCGATATTTTTCATCATTTAATTCCATTAGTTAGTAGTTATTATAAATAATATTTTTATATTTAAACATTTTTTATAATACATAATATAATATAATGCAATCTCCTAATAGAAATAATTCGCATATAAATAATTCGCATATAAATAATTCGCATATAAACAGCCCTTCGTTAAACAATGATTTTCTATCATCATCATATTTCGAATATGTAAATTCTAGCAATATATCGATGCATAATATGATAGATATTATGAATCAACAACAATCAACTTATACTCATCTTTTTAATCAACAAATATCCAGACCCATATCCACTCCCATATCGAGATCTAGATCGAGATCTAGATATCGATCTAATACACATTACCCGACAACAAATCCAATTTTTAATAGAGATCCCAATCGATATGGGGTTGTAGGGGTTTCCCCTAGTAGATCAAATACTAGAGCGCCACTTTATAATTTAAATGATATGATAAATAATATATTTAATGATTTTTCGTTTAATCAATTATTTCAACCGTCAATGTTACCAGACGTTATAGTACGACCTTCACAAGAACAAATTGAACATGCGACACAACCCCTGATTTTTAATACAATAGAAAATCCATTAAATCTTATTTGCCCAATTACACAAGTTGATTTTAACCCAGAAGATTCAGTAACTCAAATTAAACATTGTAATCATATATTCTGTACAAATGCTATAATGCGATGGTTTGATCGTAATGTTCATTGTCCATTATGTAGACACGATATTCGAGAAACAGGAGAAAATACAGGAGAAAATACAGGAGAAAATACAGGAGAAAATACAGGAGAAAATACAGGAGAAAATACAGGAGAAAATACAGAAAATAATTTATCCGATCAATATACTTTTGATATCATTTTTAGGTAATGGAAGGGGATACCACTTCAATCCCGAAAGGAATTATGTACCTTAAACCCATATAATATTTAATTTCAAATTTTATTTATATTTATATTTATATTTACATATTACGATAATTGGTACCAGTATCGCCGGATTGTCTTATCCATTCAATCTCATCATCAATTTCTTTTTCTTGCTCATCATCAATTTCTTTTTCTTGACGCGCTAAACGTTTTGCGCGTAGCATACGTCCTCTTGTTTGAAGTTTCGTTGCCGCTTTAGATCGTCGTCGGTGTTGTCGTGTACGCGCTTTTCCTTGAATTTTTTTGGCTGCTTTATGTCTTCTGGAAGACCTGGAAGACCTTGATCCCCCTTTTCGAGTTTTATTATCTCTAAATACCATTATATATTATAATGATAAAAAATAGTAGATGTATTAGAAGTTATAATCTTTTAAATTTTAAAAATTAAATTAAATTCATTCTCAGTTTTAGGTATATTATCCCCATCGAATAGTTCATAAAAAGTACATCCATCTATTCCAATAATAAACATTCTTACCGTATATTGATTATCATATTTAGTAAGTATTTTCTCTTTTGCTATATATAAATTTTCCATATGTTTATTAAATTCTAAATATGTTCCCATATTTTCTAATAATTCGGGATATGAGTATTTATAGGCTCCACAATACATATGATCAATTATTACTACCTCACTTATACTATGTAATGCTCCAGCTAATTCAATATGGTCATTGAACATTTGTTCCCAATATTCATAGTTGGTACCCGCTATCGCTACGGGCATAACTGTGGAATTTGTATTATCGAGTGTTCTAATATACCCTAAAGATGCACCAGCTAAACCTACATGGTCATAATTATTTAAATATAATCGTTTATTTAATTGGTATACTGTATCATCTACTGTACGAAAATCCATACAAGTTAAACATATTGCCTTACATGTTGACATATCAACTTGAGTATTATCACATAAATGTATTGGTTCTTTCGTTTCAGTAACATTTACTGAACTATTCTCGCTATTATAAATCAAATGAGATTTATTTGTATTACCTTCAATATTTACGTGCATTATATTATATATATATATATATATTATCCCTAAAGTTTTATTGAGAAGGGGTTGAATGTGGTAAATTCGGGATTGAATGTGGTAAATTCGGGGTTGAATGTGGTAAAGTCGGGGTTGAATGTGGTAAATTCGGGATTTAATGTGGTAAATTCGGGGTTGAAGGGGTGTCCCCTTCTTCATTTCACTTGCTTAATATAGTGATCGAATAATATAGTTTTTACTTCCTTACATCTAAATTCCTCATACTTTTTCTTAAATTTTGCTTCGTCTGGCCATTTTTCGTGCAATTTATCGATATCTTTCTTCCAACTACCATGCGGATTATTTTTATCTTGGCGACCTCTTTTGGCTCTAAAATCAACTAATTCTTCTAATACTAACGCGAATACTTGTTGCAATGGTTTCATAATTTGATTCGTTATATAAAATCCATAATCTATTTTCAGATCATTATCTAAAATATATTTTGGATTCTCTATTTTTTCACCTTGCAACGCCTTTTTATTCGCAACTTTAATATATGCAAATGGTATTCTGTCTCCAGGTCCTGGTTTATTTCCCGGTTCACGTTCGCCGATTCGTGTCGCTAATACATTATGCGCTATTTGTAATGGGTTTTTATAATTTGAACGTAGCGATTTCGTAATTACTAATTTTTCTTGTGGGTATTTCTCGTCTACCATATTTTGCAAACATTCTTTTACCCAAGTCACCGCTTTATGCACTACTTGATCTTTCATTAAAATATCTATTACACCTCCATATATATCTTTTACTATTGGCGCGTTATCTCGCCGTTTTAAAACAATACCCATTGATTTTCGCTTACCCTTTTCTGGATCAAACTCGTGTAGCAATCCAACATAACGTTTTTTCGATAATAAACAAAACGGCAGAAATGTTTTTTCATATTCTAAATCGTGTGGTGCTTTTAAAAACTTAGTCGCTAATGCACCGGCATCTTGTGCTAAATCAATCGTGATTTCTAATGCCTTTTTACCAATGATTTTTTTACCGTCTAAATCTTCTAGATTAAACGTAAAGAATACACTATCTGTATTATGAACAATCATATTTCCTATTCCCGCGGCGAAATGATGGTTTTCCGTAGTTAAATCATATACATAGTCATTCTTTTCTTCATTCTTTTCTCTATTCTTTTCTCTATTCTTTTCTCCATTCTTTTCTCTATTCTTTTCTCCATTCTTTTCTCCATTCTTTTCTCTATTCATATCTATTATTTTTTTTATAGCATCGGAATTCTCATTTAGTTTATTTTTTGTTATTGTTACAGAGTAATTATAATGAGCGTTTGTTCGTATATGTGTGGCATTACAACATTCAACGTACGCATAATATTTTAATCTATTTGCTATAATACAAACGTTTGATGCTTTAATCTGATTATTAAAATATAATATTAGTTCTTTGCCATTTTCTACTTTTTCAGATTTATCGTATAATTTTTTCCATAGTGTTTTTATATTATTTATATTTGTTTGCAATTCTATACACTGACTTATCGAATGATGTAATAATTCTGTACCGATTTCTACATCTTTTGGCGAAATCTCTTCACCAGTTTTCTTAACTAACGAATGGTCATCTGTTACATCGACTAATCCCGTGCTAGTTATAACACGCATCATTTTCTTATGCGGCGCCAATCGATGTCTAATAACTCGATAACATTTAGTCCATCCGTTTTCTGTCCAACTTTCAATATTATTTAATTCACATACTTCTTTTCCTTCTTTTCCTTCTTTTTCTTCTTCTTGTTTTTCACCATTTTCATTATACATAGACTCTGTCCAAATATTCCTACCATATTTTTTCGCCAATTCTTCTATTGTACATACATCTAATATTTGGAAATTTACTCTAATATATATTGGAGTATAATTGGCAACACTATCGCCATATATGTACTCAGCATTTGTTTTTACTTTTCCATATTTTTTGGTTTCTTCTATTGAATCACCATACGCACCTTCTACAACCGCTTTTGCGTACATCAATAATTTCCGACCGGACGCAGTTGTTGACGCGGCAACATCTTTCTCGAAAAATGTACTGGTTTTTGCGCCACATTGTCCATATAAAGAATTCGCCGTTACTTTAATCGATTGTTGGCGTTTATCTAATACATTCACCATAAACGGGTCTTTCTCGTTTTTCATCTGTTTTTTTGTCGCCTTTCTTGCAGCTAACAATTCCTCTAAAATAGACGGCAAAATCGCCTTACCTTCATTAAACTGAATAAATCTACACGTTTTATATCCAGCTAGTTCCTTCGTTTTTGCTGCTTTTACTGTTTTTCTTACCCATTTAAATGTATCATATGTAATATCGACATATTCATATCCCGGCAAATTATCATAATCTCCATTATTCCATTCTTTTAATAATGTACCGTCTATATCATATTCTTTCGTCCAAACTTTACTATCATGTGATAAATTTTCACTAATAATCGAAGACGGATAAAGCGAACTATAATCCACACACGCAACCGGATTATCTAAATATAATCCGGTTTTTGGATCTAATACGGTTGCCCCCTCATAACCCTCGTCATCCATTGATTTTTCGATTACTGGCATCAACGTATTTTTCTCCCGGCATTTCTTCGCAACGAAAGACGTTAACTTAATACCTTGCCCTCGCATTTGTAAGAAATTCATCGGTACACTACAAATCTTTGCCATCTCTACAAAACCAGTTAATGTATCAGTCTTTCGCATTAAATCTTGCACTAACGTTGTATCCTTAATACAATATTTTGCAACTATTGCGCGTTCTGCTGGTCCCATATTTGTTAATCTAAAAATATCTTGCGGTGTTACATCGTCCTTTCCTAAACACCAGCGCAGCGTTTTAGTTTTATCTGGTGTAATTTCGCCCTCTATATCAAATGAATCTTTCTGCAAATTCGTTATCTTAAATTTCTTTCCGCCTTTATATAAATCGGTTGTATGACCGATCTCTTCTATAATTATATAATCGTCATTATCTAATCCAATTAAGTTTTTCGTTATAACTGTGGATGTGGGGGAGACATTTATACCCCCATTATTTATAATAATTTCTTTGATATTATCACCAATAAAATGCCCAGATACATAATCTAATTTATATGATGACAATTGATGTTCCCGCCGGAATAAATTCAAGAAATCGATTTGCATTCGGCCGGTCATTTTGAAATACTTAATATCGTATTGGCCACTTGCAATAAAGAGGCTATTTTCTTCAATCGTCATTTTCTGAGTTTTCCAATCTTTTTTAATGCAAATTTCATTCTTATTACGCGACAACTGCAAAAACTGATTTACGCAATTTACCTCTTTACTACGTTCAAACATAAATCCAAAATCCCAACCATGAATATTGTAACCAATAATAATATCTGGGTTTTCTTTTTGAATAAATGCAGTCCATGCAACTAGCGCTTCCTTTTCTGTGTTATAGCTTTCGATGACAGCATTTTCGACTGGATCACATGTATTTACGACAATACAATGTTTTAAATATGGTTTATCTTCTCCGTCAAGTCTTAATGATGACCCAATAAATGTTACTTTATCGCCTTCAATCTCTGGAAAATGCATTGTTAATGTATTTGTTAATTCTTGAATTTTGGTTTCTCGTTCTGCGTCTTCATCAAGTAACATATCCAAAATTGTAGCCTCCTTTTTTGTATACTTTTTGATTACCTTTTTGGGTTTTTTAAAACCGAAGTTTTCGACTGTGGGGGGACTAGAATTAGAATCGTCATCATCGTTATCATCTAATTCGTCATCGGAATCTTCTTCTGCTTTTTTGAGTTCTTCCTCTACTAGTTGATTTTTCAATTCATTATCTAAGTCTTTCATTTTCGCATAGTTTGCCGGACAAACTTTAATCCATTCATCAAAACATTCGCGAATTTCCTCTTCTGTAATCCCTTTATTTCCAGCCTCTTTTTTAGTATATACTTTATCAACATTTGCAAAATCATCTTGTCCAAATGCTGTATTAATACATCGTTTCAAGAGATCTTCTGTCGGTTCATTTGTTACAATAATATCAACAATATTTGTTGCCAATTTTTTATAATTCTTCTTTGGTAAAGGGAAATCGCCATGACTACTAGAAGCCTCAATATCAACACTTAATATTTTATATGGAACTCGTGTTTCTTTTTTCGGAATTGGTCTTATATGTTTATAATTTATAGTAAATTCATAATCACAGGTTGTAGTCATTTTAGTATGTTGAGTATATGAACCTTGCAACAACGCAATCCAGCCGGACGGGCTAATTTCTTGAATATGAAATAGCCTCAGAAGAGGTGGAACTTGTGTTTCATATATTTCGACATTTGTATCTTTAATCTTGATTCCGCCATCGATCAAATTTCGCTGAAATACGCCATTTGGCATTGTATCTTTAAACCACAGATTTTTCGCTTTATTTAATGCCGACATATTTCGAAATTTTAATTGAATAAATGTATGTAATTTCTTATTATCGAAACCGTATAATTTTTGCCGCTTTACGATTCGCGCCTTACAAAGCGATTCTGCATAATAAGAACCGATTTCCCGTTTTACGTGACTTACTAATTCCATTTTATCTCCGTCTTTCCAATCATCGCCAACCTTTACATAAAAGAACGGATCAAAACCTTTAACAAATATAGAGGCGGTTTTACCTTGCTCGTCGATTCCAAACATTTGCACTATAAATCGCTTGTTATCCTTGCCTGGTACATATTCGGTGTTTTTATCATAGTCGTCTTTAATGTCGAACTCAAATAACTTGAACTGCCATTGCGGCATTTGATAATAATATAGATAGATGCTTTATATTTATATTATTTTTTGGGGATCAATTTTTAAGGGGCGTCCCTCCCTTTAGAACCCTGGTAGTTTAATTTATTAAAGGGCGTCCCTCCCTTTAGAACCCTGGAGTTTAATTTATTTATTTTCTTTAAATTTAAAGAAAATATTATATTTAAAAAGAACTTAAAAAATTTGTAAGAAATACAGAAAAAAAATGAATTTAATTTCATTTAATATAATATAGTAATTATGACAGAAAATTTAGAAATAGAGGAAAATCAACAAAAATATTTAATTTTTAATTTATTTGGTGGTGGTTATTGTAATCAATTATTTACACTTGAGATTGCTATTTATTTATCAAATATTTTAAAAAGAAAATTAATTTTATGGGTAAGATATCCATTATTACATATTGGTCATCATACTTGGGATTATGGCAAAATTTTAGATTTTTATTCTGAAGATTATAAACAATATCTTAAATATGGTTTTGAAGTTTATTATAATATTTTACCAAAACCATTTGAAAAAATTGCATATGATAAAAATACTAGACAAGTTTATAATAAAAATTTTAGTAGTACAGTTTTCGTTGATAAACAATTTTACACAAAAGATAATATGCCTGATATTGAAAATTTTGCTAGAAAAAGAGAAATTTTCTCCATAGATTGGGACAATGATTTTAATGAAGAATATATATTTACTGATAAATGTAATGCTACAAGATGTTTTTATAATTTCTATACCACTAAAGAAAATTACTTATTAATGGAAAATATTTGTGAATCATTTACCAAATATAATACTGCTATTACTAATGCTATTAAAAATATTAAATTTGATAGTATTTTTAATGCAATACACTTTCGTTTTGGTGATCCTAATGATAGAATAACACGCCTTGAGGTATCTAAATATGATTTTTATAAAGATCAATTTGTAAAAAATATCCCAAATAATGAGCCTTTGATAATAATGACTGATAGAAAAAATACACCTCTACTAAACAATCTTGAAGATAAATTTAAAATCAAATATATCGAAGATTTAATTTCAGATATTAAAATAGATTGTTCACATAATAATGCTGTATGGGAATTTGTTATTTTAATGGAAATTTGTGCAAAAGCAGAGTTATTTTATGGAACCAATAAAAGCACAGTTTCAAACTATATCCAATATCTAAGATATTTAAAAAATAAATCAGCTGTTCATTACTTTAATAATCCAGCGAATTTAAATATTTGTATAAAAACTAATAAGAATTATCCATGGATTGAATGTAATTATCCTTGGCATGGTCATTGCATAGCTTGGAATGTTTTCTGGGGAACTAGAAAAGATTGGAATATTCCGTTAAATGTTTAAATTATATTATATAAAATATAATATAATAAATGAATGACATTAGTAATTTATGTATTTTATTTATTGGACAAATGAGAACTTATAATAATGATATAATTATAAATAGTTATAATAAATATTTAAGTAATTATGGAAATATAGATATTTATATTCATACATGGGATAACCGAGGAAGTTCTAATAGACACGGAAAGAACGATTCAAATATAAAAGAGGTTGATACTATTACAGAAAATATTATTTCTGAGCATTATAATAAATTTAAATTTTTTACAATTAAAAAAATAGTTATAGATAGGTTTGAACATTTTTATAATACTCTGGATGATGAATTAGTAAGAATTTATAATACTTCTTTTCTAACACATTCAACAAAAACAACATCAGTGCCAATCCAATATAAATATCAAAGAGCAGCTAATATTTTAACTAGAGTTAATAATAATTATTCAAGAGTGATAGTATTAAGGCCAGATTTTGCTTTTTATGACTATTTGCCAATTTCTTTAAATGACGATACTAATACAATTTATTTTCAACATATAGCACAAGACAGCGGGTGTATGGATCATTGTTGGTTTTCTTCTCAACAAACTATTATTAAACAATTAATAAATATTTTTGACAATTATAAGTCTAATATTAAAAGTATACAAAATAGATGTAATAATAAATTATTATTTTATCAATGTTTAATAAATAATATTAATATTAAGGTGTACCGTAAAAATTTAGTTAAACAAATATTTTATAATGATATATAAATTATTTTTCACTTTATACTTAATTTATTTTTTAAATCAGAAACTAATTGATCGAACGGAGATAGTTTTTCTATTAAACTATTCCAATTATTATGCCAATGATAACAAAATGCTCCATTAAAAAAGTTATCAAAAGTATATTCTTTTTCTGTATTCTTAAAAAAATTAGCGGTTCCAATATTATATGGATTTTGTATCCAATCGCTATCAAACCAACTACAAGGTAAAACTAACATATATAATTGTAAATCATAGGTTAATCTAGCTTGTTGAAAGCCCCATCCTTTATTACGATTAATTATAAAATTAATATTATTTTTCATTTTGACACATTTTGGTTGAAGTGATATTAATATAGCGTTATTTGGATAATTTTGAGTTGCCCATTGATAAACACATACTTCTTTTTCATAATTTTTAAAAATAGGGTCAAAACTTCTTAAAAAAAAACAATCTAAATCAAACCAACATCCTCCATAATTGTATAATAAAACCATTCTAATAAAATCACTATAATATGTTATACCTCCAAAATTATAATTATAATTTATGACAAAGGAAGTTTTTATTTTTTCCTTACTTAATGAAAATTGTTTTATTTCACAATATTTACTTATTTCTATATTATAATTATTTGGTTCATTATTTTCCAACCATAAGACTATTTTATGTTTGCGGTTTAATACATTAAAATAATAGCAAGACAATACAGAATATAAATGTTTTTCATTTAAATTACCATGCCAGTAACAATGAAAAATAACAGATTTATCATATTCACCAGTTAATTTATTTGCTAATTTTATAGTTTCATCATAATCAGTCGTTTTTGATAAACGTTTCATATTATATATTATTAACTATATTTTTGTAATTTTTGATATTAATTTCTTTTTCCATGAATTTTTTTTATTTTCGAATTAGCCACATTGAATGTTTGTATTTTTTTTGATACAAAATATATTCCAATTAACCCCTCAGTAACAATTGAATCTAGTTTCATTACTGGTAAATTAATAAATGTATTTATTATATTTTCTAATACATTATTACTCACAATAAACGAACAATTTAATGCTATAGGAAATTTATTATCTATTATATCTTTGTATTCTAAATCTACATTTTCTAATAATTCTATTGCTCTATTTTTTCTTGTTTCATCGGAAAAATACTTTGTATTCCATTGCATACTATAAGCTATTTTATCGTTTATTTTATCAAAATTTATTTTATCTGTTATAAACATTGAATCTTGCAAACAAAAATAAATATCATAATTAGGATATAATTTATATCCGGATTTCCATGCTCCCAATTCATAATTTTTATTTTTTATAAAATGTATTTCTATTAGTGGAAATTTTTTTTTTATTATATCATAGTTATCAAAATTATCACTATCACTATCTATTATACATATTTTAACATCGTTTATGTTATAGTCTAAAAATTGAATATTATATAAAGTATCAATACAGTTTAATATAAAAGGATTTGGACTTTTTGATGATATAATTACTAAAACTCTCATAGTAATTATATTATTATAATATTTTATATAAAATATCTGAAACTTTATTTACATTACAATAGGTAAAATCACATTAATTCTACTTTTAGGATCTATATTTTGAACAGCTCCTATAAAATTTGGATTTGGAACATTTTCTACAATTTTATATGTACATTTACAAAGTTTAACACCTCTTACTAATTCTATATTTTCAAAATTATTTCCTACTCGTTCAATATGAATTTTTACTGAATCATTACATATATGAACAAAACAATCATAATTTAGTAATGGTTCTCTAAATGCTTCTCTCAACCAGTTTTGATCTGACCCTCTTGTCATTCTTTTATTTTCAGTTGTTCCTTTAAACATTCTATTAATGAAATCATCTATGTGTTCAATATGTTTATATTTTTTTAAACTTATATTATTAAAACCAGAACCACATCCCATTAATCCGCCATGACATCTATGATCCAAAATACTATGTACTGCTTTTTCGCTCTTTATAAATTCATCTACAAATTCTTTTTCTCTTTTTGTTGCTCTTGAATCTGCATCACGAGAAAGCCATACATTAACACTTGGATCATACAATGGTAAAAATCGCCAAAACATTGGCTCATTATTTTCATTTGGACCTCTACCAGCTATTTCATATATACTTCCTTTTTCCTTCATAATTATTACCTTACAATTTAAACTTTTTAATATATCTATTATAATTTTAGGTACATTTATTTCGGAAATATATATCCATATCTCCCATCCAATAAAATATAATTTATAAGATATTACAGCTTCCAAAATACCATGACAATATTTTATGCTATTACCATACAAACAAAAAGAAACTACATTTATCATATATATATAATATATATATATAATATATATATATATTATATGAATAATTATTACATATTTACAACAGAACAATGTACTATTAATACATTTAATAATTTAAAACATAAACATTATTTTATTTCTAATTATGAAACTCCAATTATAAAAGGCGTTGTTACAGAAAATATATTTAATGGATTATTAAATACCCCATTAAAAGTAATTTCTGTATCTAAAGATGTTGAAAATAAAAATAATATTTATGGAATAATTATTAAACCAAATAAAGAAAAATTACAAACAGATTATGAAACATTTATTATGTTAAATTTTTATAATAAAGAATATATTAAATCAATACTGAATATTACAAACTATTATGATATTTTTGATAAAACTAAAATTACACTATTAAAAAATACTTTTAATCAAAAAAAAACCGAATTTTCAAATAATAAAAATGATATATTACAAATAGATACTAATTATAATAATTTTATTGATAATGGATTACCATTCAAATATATTATATTGGATACATCAGATATATCTATGTTTATTAATAACTTAAATACAAACAATATAGATAATCTATTATGGAAAAATCCTAAATTAAATAACACAAATATTTTGTCTAATAATACAAATAATAATATTAATTATATCGTATCGGAAATACCTTATGGACTTGGTGATTTTATTCAACGATATCAACGATTATTTTGTTATCTAAGTTATTCTAATAATAATTTTATATTAATTAATAACGAGAAATATAGTTATTGTAATCGATCTCATAATAATGCAAAATATTTTGGAATGTATCATTGTCCTATTTATGACTTTGCTATCAAAAATAATAATATAAATCAAGAAAATCTACTGCATATAAATTATGAAATATTAGTAGAACTTATTATTTATAATAATAGTTTTTTTAATGATATTGATAACAAATTATATTTATACATTAATTTATCTTCAACACCAGGTCAGGGTGTTAATGCTCATGAGTATCATTGTTTTAATTATTGTGCTAGAGACTACGCTTCAAATCTTATATGTAATCAACGTAAATTACCAAGAAAGTGTTATCTAGTTCCATACTCAAAATATGATTTTAATTTCAAAAAATTTACTGATAATGAAATTGTTATTATGCACTTTAGACGCGGGGATTATGCTACTAGGTTATTAATCAATAATAGAATAATTAAAGGAAGATCTGTTAATACATTTAATAATATACTAGAAATATTATCACAAAAATTAAAGGCACTAAATATATATAATATTGATGTTGTAATTATATCAGATCATTATGATTTAAATAAAGTTCCTACTATGCATAAAAAATACATACCTGTATTATTTGATTATAACAATGTTAATATCAATACTGTTTTTAAAAAAAATAATATAACTATTACAATTAAAGATAAAGTAATTGGAGAAAACGATGCTACAAATGAATATAATACATTAAAATATTTAGCAAATAGTAATTATATAATTGGTAATTATAGTTGTTTTCCTCATCAAATATCAAGAACATTCAATAATACACTTATTGATTTCTCACAAGGTATAGTTACAAATATAAAAAATATTAGTTGTTTAGATAAATTACTAGTAAATAAAGATTATTATATACCATAATAAAATTAATTACATAATTCCCATTCACCTAATTGTGGTTCTACGTCATCAAATTTTGGTTTTACATATAAATTTACAAAATCAGTTATCATTCTAGTATTTAATATTCTATGTATTTCGGTATAAGGTTGTAAATTAGGATAAGCATTTATTTCAATCAGATAAACTTTATAATTATTATCTATTATATAATCATACCCTAAAATTTGATAACCGTTTGATATAATTTTATCTTTTATAAATAAATTTGTCGTTAAATAATTTATTTCTTCTATTTGATTAAATACTTTTTCATAATAATCTTTACTACTTAAATTATGATAACTCGAATTATATACACAATTATGAATATCATTCTCTAAATTGTTCTTAGTATATTTATCTTTATATATGAATACTCTCCCTTCTTTATATGTATATATATTCTTATTATCAGTTATTAATACAAATATTCTCATTGTAGTTTTATGACCATTATCTAAATACATATTTGGAACTTCTTCTTGTAAAATATATTGTGCTGGTTTTTTTGATATTATTCCTGTCATTTGTTCATAACTATTTATTGCAGTAACAGCTTTTCCCCCAGATCCACCAGCTTCTTTAAGAAAATAGATTTTATCATTTGTAAATATATTTTTATCAATATTTCTCATATCAGTATACGTTTTTGGAAGAAAATCTGTTAAATTATTTTTTTTTAATGTTTCGTACATGCTTTTTTTATTGTCCATTACAGATGTAATATTTCTCGCAATTGTTCTTACATTAGATTTTACTGTTACTCCTTTTGCGTCATAAACATCCCAATACGAAAAATCTACTTCTTCATTTATTTTTCCTTCTACCCATCCATTCTTATTTAATATATTTTTTAATATATGGCTTCGATTTATTAAATACTTTTTAGGTCTATTAATATTCTCTTCTATATTATTTTCTTGTATTTTCATATTTTCTTCACATTTACACCAACGATGATGCTGTTTATTTTTTAAAACAAAAAGATTTAATATATCAAAAAATATCCAATAATGCAATTTCATTTTGTGTGATTTATCTATTTCTATTGATAAATCTGGATCAATATCTATTTCTAATAAATTTACTTTATAATCTTTATCAACTCCATATTTCATACCAAGTATCTTAAACCCATTATTTTCTAATTTATTCTCTTCCAAAAGGGGATTCAATACTTTAAATACATCATATTTTATTTGTTCAAATGTATAATTAAAATAATTTTGTTCACTATAATATATTACTTTATCTGTCTCTACTTTTCCTTCTTTATAAATATATATTTCATTTTCTGAAATTAATAAAACATAAATATTTACGATTTTATTATATTCAAAATTAACTTTCGCTTTATTTTTAAATTCTGAAAATTTATCTACTGATAATACTTTTAATTTTGATTCAACTTCATAGTTCTCTATATCATAACAAAAGTCTATAATTCCTGATATATCTTCTACTTTCTCAATTTTTGTCCAGTCATCCTTTTTCTTAAATAATTCTTTAAATATCTCATCATATTTATTTACAAAATATGTTTTGGTCATATAATTTAAATAACAACTTTTTATTTAAATTATAATCTACTAAATTCAAATACTTTTCCATAAAAACAAAACCATAAACTTTGGGGTTCTAAAGGGGCTAAGCCCCTTTAGTTATATAATGCAGCAATACTATATTATAATAATCATGCTCTAATTCTTCTCTAAAATGTATATGATCTCTGCCATTAAATATCATTAATCCATTCTCCAAACAATCCACTGCCAAACATTCTTCTTTTGGTGGTGTAAAATCATATCGTCCTTTATGTTTAACCGGTTGCTTCTTCTTATGAATATATATATTCCATTTACTATCTAATGGTTTTCCTATTATATAGGAGCATGTAAATTCACAATCTGCACGATCAGTATGTGGTGGTAAACTGGTTCCCTTCAAATACGCCGATAAATATGTATATGTTGGCGCCATTTTCTTTCCTGTAATCTTCTCTATTAATGGCAAAAATTCTATATGTAATAGACGAGTCATTATTTCATCTAATACTTTATATCGGTTCGCTTGTCTATCTCCTAATGGATATACTCCCCGTTGGATATTTTCTTTGAAATAGGTATTTACTAAATCATGAATTTCGGGATTGATTACATTTTCAACTGTAACTGGATTATATTCATCTATTAAATATTTTTTATTTTCATCAAGATTTTCTAATGATAAAAATCCCTTATTCTCGCGAATTTCTTTTATTTTTTGGAGAGTATCCATAACATATGATTCGGGTGCTTTATTAACCATTTTAAAATTTGGGATTCGCAAACTTTCTTGTAATGATTTCGTATAAATACTATCGATAATTGTAAGGTGAGAAGGGGACAAGCAGTCTATCCCTTCGGGTTGCGACTTTACCCCTTCGACCCCGTCCTTCTTTATCCCCTTATCTAATTCTTCTTTATTAAGATATTTAGGTATTCCCTTATCTAATCTTAAAACTTTATCATTAGTCTTGGATTTCTCTCTTACATAAATATTAAATATAGAAGGGGACAAGGTATTCCCTTCGACCCCGTCGCTACGCTGTAATAAATTATCTGGAGAGGGGGGTATTCCCGTGTAATTTTTCAAATATTTTTCATCTCTATCATTTGTATTATCAAAACAATTATTATAATATAGTACAGATCCAGTTTCACACTCGAAACTTTCATTTAATTTCGGAAATTTAATACACAACTTATGGGGGTTTCCTCCCGTCAAAAACCCCGTTATTGTTAGAAGCCGTTGTCCTAAAAATTTTGTATATTTTTGACCTTTTTCTGAATTAAGATCATATGCATCTAAATGATCTGAATGTTTTATACCATTTTTATATTTTGTTACACACATATTCTCAAAATAAGAAGATTCTATATTTACTAATTTTGATATTTTAGATATAATTTCTGGTATTTTATTATTTTGTACCCAACATGAAATACGATCTTTATCTTCAAACTGACATAATGATACTATTGTACCCATTTCTGAAGAGGTAAAGAGGGTTTCCCCCTTTAAAACCTCGGAGTTACGATCTACTTGATTATCTGGGTTCAAGGGTTTAGAGTCCCTTGGGTAATTAATTTCAAATTTCACATTACTATCTTTTAAAACATCTATAGTACACTCGACTTTTGGCGTAACAACTTTTTCCTTTTCCTTTTCCTTTTCTTTTTCTTGATTTTTTAGTAAGGGGGTTAAAATGTCTCCCCCATAATCATATATTTGCTTCCGACTTTTCTCTCTAAACCACAAATTAAAAGCCCATTTTTCGCCTTCTATAACTGGCATTCCCGCGTGTTCGCTTAATTCGTGTCGTTTATTACTACCTTCATAAACATTAGAAAATACTAATAATTTTCCCCTTTCTGATTTTACTACAGTTTCTAATTTTGTAAATTTAGTTCCACCACCTTTCGGTACAGTATTTAAATAAGCCAACGCTGTAACCATTCTTTGTCCACCGAATCGCATATTTCTTCTAGATTTTTCCGATCCATCAAATAACCAACCATCATAATGTTGTCTATATTCTTGTTCTATACCATAATGTATCACTTGAAAAGCTTCTGCATTTTCTAATGGAAAGCCTACTAAATCGGAAATTTTATTGCCAACTCGTTTAGTTACCGAATCAAAATCATGTTTAATCCAACAATTCGAACCGGATCGTCCTTGAGATACATAACCTTCTTTTGATCCAGAGACTAGAGCTTGTTTAATTTTATTTTTTGAAATGTTTATAAAATGTTGACAATCTTCGGCCGATATAAAATTATCTATAGTATAAACTGAAGGGGACACCCCTTCAACCCCGACAGGTATATTGAGAGTCTCTTGGGAGATTAGATGATCTTCACCTAAAGATATAATATTTTTTTTTATATGTTCAAGTTCTTTTAATTCTTCAATTTCAACCATAATATAAGTATTTTAAATACTTATATTTTAAATACTTATATTGCTAAGTTAAATTAATTTATATTGTGTAGTCGGGGGTTTAAGAAATCACTACTTCAGAGCGTAGCTCGGGGGTTTAAGGGGTCTCCCCTTCACCCCTTAATGTACACATTATTACATATACTTTTTACAACTTTCTCTTCTCTCTTCTTCTCCTTAAAATCATCCGTGCTATTTCTGACTAATATCATATAATTTGTCTGGTCATTAGAATTTGTTTCCCAATTTGGGTATTTATCTTTCCACAAATCCAAACTTTTAACCTGTATGTGACCCGCTTTCGAAATCGCCTGTTTCAATATTTTATTATTATCGTCACGTTGCCATTTTGCAGGTTCCAGTTTCCCGCCAATAATATCACCTGTGGATTTTATATATACAGTTTCTCTCTTTAAATCAGTACAATGTATTGGTCTTTCATGTAAAGAAAGTTTCTTCATATTTTCCATAAATATATTAGATATACCTTCGCAAATTCCCTTACTTTGTGTTATTTGTAAATCTTCAAACTTAACTACCATCGTATCCAGAAATTCATTTATAGTTTTTGCATTTTTACAATGCGTATCTAAAAATATATTTATATTAAAACTATTTTTATTATAAGTTGTATTATTATTACCTATTTTTGGTATTAATTCACTAATATGATTATTCATTTGCTCTTGTTGTTTTTGCATAGCTTCAAATTGTTTAAATAACATAATTTTAATCTCACTATTCTCGGCTATTAATTTAAGTATTACATCTTTTGAAATATTATTTTTTGTTAAAATCTCATTTTCTATATCATTTTCTAAAGTTTCCACATATTTACAGGATTTTTTATGTCTATAAAAACTACTATCGTGTTTAAATTGTTTACCACAATTACAATACCAACGTTTGACCGAAGTAACCAATTTGGTAGCAGTTACTCGCTTTTCATGTTTACGAGTCAATAAATGTTTATTATATACACTCTGTTTAGAGCATTTATAATCACATAAAATACAATGAAACATTTTGGGATGGATTTTACTAGCATTATCACTAGCCATACTAGCTATATTATGCTAGTAGAAAATTATTCCTAAATTATTTTATAAATAATATATATTATTTTTCAGTAACAATCTATTTTTATTAAAAATGTAAATAAGAGCATAAAGGTAACAACCTGTTTTTTTCGTGACTTCTGTACCATATTCTAGGCCTTTATCAGTTTTTGGACATGTCCATTTTTTTATTTTTGATTTGAGAATTGAAAATTATTTCGTTACTGAAAAAATATATTGATATTTACAAGAGTATAATATTATGTAATACAATAACAATCCTAAAAACACCAAAAAACCCAGTCACAAATCCGGGAATTAAGAGAGAACTATGCAGTTAATAAACCAAACAAGAAAAAAATATTAGTTAGCATAAGTGATGCTATAATAATATAACATATTATAAATATAACATGTTATAATCAATTTCATATAGTATTTAAAACCGTATATATAATATATATAATGAAATTATACGCTGATAGCAGAGAACCACCGGGTCTTTTAAAGTTATTAAATGCGCGAGTAAATAATATGGAAACAGGCAATTTGGTTATCGGAGATTTTATAATTAAAGATGATAATGAAAATATAGTAATGATATTTGAGAGAAAAACAATCGCTGATTTAATATCTAGTATAAAAGATGGGCGATATAGGGAGCAATCGTTTAGATTATCTCAATTACCATTAAACAATCATCACATATTTTATATAATAGAGGGAAATTTCCAAGATTATGCTTTAAAAAATACCGAGACTACAAAAAAAATATTATATTCGGCGATGTTTTCATTGTCATATAAAAAGGGGTTCTCTCTACTTCACGCGAATGGATTGTTAGATACGGCAGAATATATTATAAGATTTATGGACAAGATAGGGGGAGACCCCCTAACCCCCAAAACTACGCTTACTTCAGGGGGAGACGCCCAAACATCCCAAACAACGCTTAATACCGAAGTATCTCCCTTGCCAGTCGGGGTTGAAGGGGTAAAGTCGAAGACTGATTTGACCCCTTCTCCTAAGTATTCAAGTGTTATAAAAACAACTAAAAAATCAAATATAACAAAAGAAAATATAGGAGAGATAATGTTAGCGCAGATTCCCGGTGTAAGTATGAACGCGGCTCAATCTTTAATGGTTGAATATAAAACCATTAAAAATTTAATAAGTACATTAGAAAATGACGAGAATTGTTTAAATGATTTTCAAATAGAATGTAAAAGCGGGTCGAGAAAAATAAGCAAAACAACAATTAAAAGTTTGAAAGAGTATCTCTGAATAGGGGGAGACCCCCTAACCCCCCACCCCCCTTTATACGTAGAAGGGGGAGACCCCATTCACCCCCCGAACTACGTTGTGTATTGCACAGTCAGAGTTTAATGGACGAGAGTCCTTTATATTTAGGCTACTTTAATTTTTACAACATCATCTTTATAATAACCCTTATCTACTAATGATTGTGTAAAACTTCCTCCTCCCCAATTTGTATCCATCGGACTAGGGCTTGTACCATTAATATTTTGATGTTGCAGTTTATCTAAAGGTGTTTGTAAACCTATATATTGATTTTGAGGATCAAATCCAGGATATGAATTTTTATTATACGGCGGGTCATTACGGGTTGCATCTAATAATTTAGACACAGGCGCAAGTACACTATCAATGGGTGTTAATCCAGAAAGTAAATTCGCGGATGGAGGGTTAAAATTATATTTAGAATTACTTTGAGAATGTTGTAATGATAGTATGGGACAATTTAATTTTTGACTACGCTGCCAATGTGTATATTCGACATATTCATCTAAATTATTAAATTTAACAGGGTTTACGCCGGGTATAGTTGCTAGTTTAGAATTATATAAAAAAATGTGTTTTCCTTTTTGAATAAGCGTGTTTGGACATTGATCCATACTAAATGGCTCTACGTCGTATATATTTTGATTTGTTATAATAAATAATAATCCTAATAATAATAATATCCATAATATATTATAATTTTTCATTATATATATATAAACTTTTAAAAATAAACAAATTATTAAACTTTTTTATTTAAACTTTTTTTAAAAGTTTAAATATATATAATGGTAAAAGAAATTAATATTGGCCCAACTGAAGGAACGCGTTTTAATAGACAAGTAATAAATTTACCATTATTTGTTAAAGTACATCACCCCAATTGCGGACATTGCATACAATTAAAACCGGAATGGGAAAAGTTAGTTGATATATTAAAAAAACAGAATCTAGGAAATTTTGCGATTGTAGATATACATTCCGATGCATTAAAAGATATTAATTTTGAAGGCTTAAAAAATATACAAGGATTTCCTACCATTAGAGTAATTAAAAATAAAAAATTAATAAAAGAATATATCGGCAACCGTACAGCAATAGATATGTTAAACTTTTGTAAGATGAATTTTAATTTTAATATACCAAAATCAAAAAAAACAAAGACAAAATCAAAAAAAACAAAGACAAAATCAAAAAAAACAAAGACAAAATCAAAAAAAACAAAGACAAAATCAAAACCAACCAAAAAACAATCTCAAAAAAATCAAAATCAACCCCAAAACATTATCAAAAAAATTAAAGACAAAAACTAAAAATATAGTTTAGAATCAAAAATATGTATCCAATTTATATAAATTGTAATATTTTAATAGTATAATTTATATATAGAATGTTCCATGAACCAAAAACTAATAATAAGAAACGAAATAATAGACAATCGTTTAATTTAACAAATCAGAGATATATCGAACGGCCAAGAGCTAATACAAAAAAAAAACACAAAAACCCTATACAACGATTTAATTTAACAACCCCGGTAGGTGTATTACAAAATAAGGATCATCTAAAGGATAAGAATGCGCCAATATCTTATAATGAAAAATTTGATAAACATTATGATTATAAATTTAATATTAATAAAAAAGAGAATTCTAACAGAGAGTCAAATATAAATTTAATTGATTATAAATTTAATATTAATAAAAAAGAGAATTCTAACAGAGAGTCAAATATAAATATAATTGATAATGAATTTCTAGATAAATCAGTATATGATATTGATGTAATAGACGCGGAACAAATACCTATACCGTCGAATTATAGTGATCAAATTAATGAAAGTAGTGTTGATATTTCATTAAGCAGCAATTTTAATATTCAAGATATTAATTATCTTTTAGCTCAATGGAATGATAATGCTTATATAAAATACAATTTAAATGAAATTATAGGACAATCGTGGAATACACAATATTTAGTTGCGTACAATACTGAATCTCAAACTTATCAATATGTCGATCCAACGACAACAAATCTAACATTTTTAGATATACCTGGTTTAATAAATATAATAACAACAGCATATGGGTATGAACCATATATTACACAGCAAGGGTTATTAACTGCTGACGACAGAACACAATTTCGTATACAGAAAACTCTAGATTATAATAATGATGGTATAATTTCAGTAGATGATTTACTTAATATGTTCGAAATATTTAATCCGACATCGGATATTCCATTAGGGTATATTCCAATGGGTTATCTTCCATTATCGAATCCATCATTCCATAATCATTACGATAATAGTAATTATATAAATAATAGCTCACAAATACAATATAATAATTATGACACAAATAGATTACAAATTCCGAATATATCACAATTAATTAATAATACGAGACAAAAAAACCAAATACGCGAAGAACAATTCCCTTTAAGTATGTCATTATTAGATAGTTCTGAGAATGCAATTATAGATATTAGTTTAGTTAGTGAAAATGTACATAGTAATAATTACGATATATCTTTAGCAAATATATTAAATACAATACCAAATTATGATAATAAAAGTTATTTCTATAAATTTACAATAAAAAAAGCTAATGCTGGACAAAACTTAAAATTTACAGGTATACAATTTCATTATACTCTAGCCGGGTTGCTCGGATTTAATATGGCATCCGATATATCAAGTCAATTTATAAATGATCCTAGTTGGATAAATGGTATTTATTTATTATCCAACACAACAGATACGGTTAATTATACAATTTATAATGAATCATCCCCTGGAACAATATCAACTTTATTTTTAATGTTGGGTGATACTTCTGATGATGGTCAATATGAATTTATTTCAGGAATTAGTGGTGAAGATACTATAGAATTTTATATGGAAACTAGACCAGAGAATGAATATGATATATATAAAATAACAGATACAAATATTATAATAAATAATCCTATTATTGCCGGTAGAATTCTTGATAATTCTAATATTTCAGAAAATATTACATGGAACTTGACATGTGAATCTGTTAAAATTGATATACATACTACATGGATAGAAAATTTTACAACGGAGTCGCCCTCATTTGCGATGTTAATAGATATTAATATATTAGATGGTTCATTTAATGGTATTGAATTACAATATGATATATCAAACAACAGTCTTAATACTGACGTATGGCATGGTGATATAATACAGTATTCAGATATAAGTTTTATAAGAGCGAATCCTATATCAAATTATGCAATTTATTCAAATATTACTAACGAAAATACTTGGTTGCAACCTATAACATTTACAAATTCTTTACATAATAAATTAATATTATTAACAGACACCGCAAATATTGAATCAAATATAAAAATAGTATTAATATTAAACGACAGTAATAGTCCATCAAATATAAATATTTATAATATAAAAGTTGCATATAAAGATTCAAATAATATATCACATTTATATCCACAAATTAAATTTACAGAACCTTTTACAGAACCAGAACCAGAACCAGAACCAGAACCAGAACCAGAACCAGAACCAGAACCAGAACCAGAACCAGAACCAGAACCAGAACCAGAACCAGAACCAGAACCAGAACCAGAACC